>Ga0066639_10000127_pt1 | contig 59420 bp, 56 predicted proteins | sample CryGeyCG2114_010_2_FD_59504 | JGI IMG/M metagenome (GOLD analysis project Ga0066639, IMG submission 59504) | Groundwater microbial communities from aquifer - Crystal Geyser CG10_big_fil_rev_8/21/14_0.10 | ecosystem: Environmental > Aquatic > Deep subsurface > Groundwater | place: USA: Utah...
CCCTCCCATTTTCCACCAGCCGCAAACGCGGTAAAACCCTTTTCTTTCGCTCAGAGCTAGTGCACCCAGAAGACCAAGATTTTCAAAAGTGGATGGAGGACAAGGCTAAAGCAAACTTAACCCTCCCCATTAACTTTAATATTTTGAGAGTGGGAGCCACAGAAGAGTATTTATTAAAAACCTACCCTCAAAAAAACATCCAACAGGCCCTAACAGAATGTTACCCACAAGTAGACTCGTTGCGTCTTGCTGACTCTAGCCAAATCGCTAGTACCGTCAGTTTTTTATCTAGCCCCTGGGGAAATGCCATTAATGGCGAAAGTCTCTCCCTCAGTGGGGGGCTTCGCCTTCTTTAGCGGTTGCTCCTGACCCTTAGATCGACTACAAAATTTTAATACAACATCTTTGTTGAAAGGAAACCTATGAAGCCCTTTGAATCTCCTGATTTTATGAATATTTCCGAACAACTCTCTGAGGAAGATCGTCTCATTCAAAAAACAGCCAGAGATTTTGTGACTAAAGAAGTTCTTCCAGTCATTAACAAACATTACGCCGATGGTACATTTCCCACAGATCTTATTCCTCAAATTGCAGAGATGGGTCTTTTGGGCTCCACAATTCAAGGTTATGGATGTGCTGGTCTTAGCTACACTAGCTACGGACTGATCATGCAAGAGCTGGAGCGCGGAGATAGCGGCCTCAGAAGTTTTGTTAGCGTGCAAGGGGCCCTTTGCATGTACCCCATAGCCGCTTTTGGAACCGAAGCGCATAAAAAGAAGTACTTACCCGAAATGGCAGCAGGAAAAGTCATTGGTAGCTTTGGTCTCACAGAGCCTGACTTTGGCTCCAACCCTGGAGGCATGATCACTCGCGCTCGCAAAGATGGTAACGACTATATCCTCAATGGTACAAAGCGCTGGATCACCAACGGAGGCGTTTGCCAAGTGGCCATTGTTTGGGCCAAAGACGATGATGGCAAAATTAAAGGCTTTATTGTTGATCGAGATACTAAAGGATTTCACACACGTGATATTCACAATAAATTCTCACTACGAGCCTCCATTACATCTGAACTGATTTTTGAAGATTGCCGAGTCCCTGCCAGTCAAATGCTAGAAGTGCAAGGTCTGAAAGGTCCTTTTGCTTGTTTGAATAACGCCCGCTACGGTATCGCATGGGGAGCTATGGGCGCGGCCATGGCTTGCTATGACGAAGCACTTAATTATTCCAAAACTCGTATTCAATTTGATAAGCCCATTGCTTCTTTTCAGTTAATACAAAGTAAGCTTGTTTATATGTTCACTGAAATCACAAAAGGGCAACTTCTGGCATTGCACTTAGGCCGCATGAAAGATGCAGGCCAAGTGACCCCTCAGCAAATCTCCATGGCAAAAATGAATAACGTCTCTGAAGCCTTAAAGATTGCACGCATGACTCGTGATATCCTCGGCGCCAGTGGCATCACTGATGAGTACCAGTGTGGTCGTCATATGATGAATCTTGAAAGTGTAAACACATACGAAGGCACTGAAGACATTCATCGTCTGGTTTTAGGTGAGCACATCACTGGAATTCCCGCTTACAGATAGGCTGTTGTCATGAATCACCTGCTTTCTACTGAAAACACATCGATTTCTCTAAGGCAGGTGTCTAAGGACTTCAAGGGTTCTGGTCGAGTGATTGAAAACCTGAGTTTAGAAATTCCCCAAGGCCAATTCATTAGCCTTCTTGGCCCTTCAGGCTCTGGAAAAACAACAATTCTTAAACTCATCGCGGGCTTAGAAAATCCCAGTTCAGGAGTTGTTCAAGTTCCACAAAATCATAATCGTTTTGGCCGAGGCTATGTTTTTCAAGAGCCCCACCTGATGCCTTGGAGAACAGTACTAGAAAACGTGGCCCTGCCCTTAGAACTGTTAAAAGTTCCTTCGCCTGAGCAAAAAGCCAAAGCCCTAGAAAGTTTAGAGCTTGTGGGGCTCGCTCAAAGTCAGCATCTTTTTCCCCATGAGTTATCAGGCGGCATGCGTATGCGTGTTTCCCTGGCGCGGGCTCTTGTGAGCAAACCACAACTTCTTTTGTTAGATGAACCCTTTAGCGCCCTTGATGAACCCACTCGTTATCATTTGGCAGAAGAGCTTCGAAAAATTTGGATTCAAAAACAAATGACCATTGTTTTTGTGACCCACTCTCTGTCAGAGGCTACCTATCTGACGGATCGAGCCGTGGTGTTTTCAAAAAACCCCCTCCGCATCACCGCCGATATTCCTTTGAATTTAGGTTTAGAACGGCCTGCCTCTTTAAGAATTGCTCCTGAGTTTGGAAAGCAATTAACAAAAGTCTTCAATGCTTTTTATCATGAGCCAAGCACTTCTCAGAAAGCAGGCCTCTCGTGAAAAAAATAGCAAAAGAAATCCCCTTTCAAAAAATCTTAGCCCCTTTAAGCTTATTTGTTTTTCTTGTTCTTCTTTTAGAATACTTGATCAACCACGATATTGTTCAAGCCTACCTACTTCCACGACCCTCTGAGGTATGGTGGAGCCTCACCCACGACACTGTGGAGTATTTCGAGGCCACCCAAACAACCTTGATCGAGGCTATTGCAGGACTTGCTCTTTCTGTTGTTGTTGGGATCAGCTTTGCAGCTCTCCTCTCAGTTTCTAAATGGGTAGAGGCCACTCTTTATCCTTACGCTATTTTCTTTCAAACAGTGCCTCTTATTTCCATTGCACCGGTACTGGTGATTTGGTTTGGCTATGGCATTCCCACGGTGATCATATCTGCCTTTATTGTTTCTTTATTTCCTATAATCATAAACACACTGGCAGGCATTCGCGCCACAGATCCGGCACTGCAAGATCTTTTTTCTCTCTATGGATCCACTCGGTGGCAACGCTTAATGAAACTTCGTATTCCCTACGCTATTCCTCAAATCATTAGTGGAGTAAAGATATCAAGTGGTCTTGCCATGATTGGAGCCATTGTGGGTGAATTTATCGCAGGTGGTGGTCTGGGAGGCCTCATCGATGTTTCTCGTACTCAACAACGTCTAGATAAGGTATTTTCTGCTGTACTGATTGCTTCGCTTCTTGGCATTCTCATGATGTTAGCTCTCCATATTTTAACCATTACAGCCTTTAGAAGATGGAGAGATTTAAAAGCATAATTTTTTGTCATAAGGAGTTGGCATGAAACTTATTCTCTCTATTTTTGTTCTCCTCATTTCTCTTAATAGTTTTGCACTCACAAAAATCAAATTGGGTTTGAATTGGAAACCAGAACCTGAGTTTGGCGGATTCTACGCAGCTCAGATCAACAAAACCTATAAAAAGTACGGATTGGATGTAGAGATCATTGAAGGTGGTGCCAATATTCCTATAGCTCAAATGGTGGCATCAGGAAAATTTGAATTTGGTATTAGTGCTGGCGACCATGTGATTCTCTCCCACACAAGAGGCGCCAACTTAGTGGCAATATTTAGTGTTTATCAAAAATCTCCAGAGTGTTTGATGGTAAGAGAAGAGAGCGGCATCAAGAACATTCAGGAATTGATGAAATCTGATCACATCCTCTCACTCGGTAGCGGGCAACCCTATGTGACCTACTTTCAAAAAAAATATGCTCCCACAAAAGCCAAAGTAGTGCCCTACGGTGGAGGAGTTTCAGCCTATGTAGGCAATAAAAAATTAGCCCAACAATGTTATGCTGGGAGTGAACCCCAATTGGCTGAAAAACAAGGCGTAAAAACACGCACCCTCCTTGTTGCAGATGAAGGTTTTGATAACTACCCTACAGTTTTAGTGACTCGTAAGGAGTACTTAGATAAACACTCGGATGTGGCAAAAAAGTTAGTACTTGCTGTGCGCGAAGGTTGGAGAGAATACCTCAAGAACCCTGGGCCCACTCATAAATTGATTGAAAAACTCAACCCTACTATGGACCAGGCCACCCAAGAGGTGGTTTTAAAAGAGCAGCGCTCATTGATGCTGGGAAAATTAAAGGCCCAGGATCCCTTTGGACACATGAGTTCCTCCCGCTGGAAGACTTTAGTTCAGCAGATGAAAGAGATCGGGCTTATCAAAAAGTCCATACCTACCGATCAGTTGTACAAGAATTTCTAGTAAGAAAGGACTCTTGAACAATGAAAGTCTTCGTGAAGTTGCCACCTTTGTTTTTTGTGATCCTGGGGTTAACCCAGACTGGACTCGCCAAGACAGTTGTGCAAAAACCCTCACTTAAAAGGCTTTACGAAGAAACTAAACCTCTTGTGACGAGAGAGGATCTCTCTCAGGTGACCTCGCAAACCTGGTATTGCCAGGGGTTCGCATTTTCTCACCTATCTGCAGCGTCCTTTCTTTTAAACCCCGCTACTTTACAATTTGATAAAGATCATTTTTCAGCAAAGCTAGTGCCCGAAACTGACAACGAAATTGCATTAGCAAATTTGCTACCGGAGCGGCCTCGATTTTCTCAAGTGGGCACGGCTCGCATAGGAGTGGATGGCGCCCTCATGGTGAAACAAAAAAGAGGGAGTGAGTTTTTAAAGAACTCCTTGAGCCAACCCAAAGACTATCAAGACCCTAAGAAAATTATCAATCCCTATCGCTTCAACAATGACCATCTTTATTGTCTTTCTCAAAGTCAAATACGAGAGCGTTTAGAAAAGGTCTGGCAGCAGTCGACCTCTGAGGCCACCGAACAGCTCTTGTTTGAAAAAGATTTGATCATGTCTTGTCGCCAAGCCTGCACATTTAATGAGGAAACTTATGGCAGCACTTGCGTGCAAAATATTTGGAAGCTCATCTTTTCTGACCGTGAACTCTCACCCATATTTCAACAGCAAGAGCCCACTTGTAAGGTCAAAGACGGCTGCCAATACTACTTTACTTGTCTCGAGTCTGCCTATGAACAAGGGGAAAGCGCCCCTTTCATCAAACGACCGCCAAAATCAGAATCGAAGCGCTAGCACTTTATTTTTTAACATAAATAGTAATCACCTTAGACTGCACTGGCGGCTGATGAGGGATGTGGTTCTGATCCGCCAACACCAACTGTAAAGTGTGTTTTCCTGGAGCCAAACTCAGACTGACTTCGGTTTGCCCTGCTCCAAAGTGCTTGCGTTGATCATCTGATGGAATAGACACGTCATAATTTGCTAGCTTAGTGTCGATAAGTAAATGGTGATGGCCTGTGTTGTCTTTCTGCATTCCTGCTGGCGCAATACCCATCCCCTTAAGACCAAATTGAATGGTCACCGGCGACTTCACCTTTGCTCCGTTTTTAAGGTTAATAAAATAAACCTTTGCGTCTTTGGGGGCCGGAGTTCGTGGTGTTCCAGCAAAAGCAAAGGGAACAAGTAGACTGATGAGTAATAACTTCATAAGCACCTCCTTAGTGAGTGCTTAGCATCTTACGACTAAATATTTCAAAAGAAAGTTTAAAGTGCCTCATTGGGGCTTTTCATTCCAAAAAATATAGTCCTACTATGGCTCAAACTCCCAATAAGCACTGCACGCATCTGGCACGGCCCTCGCTATAGCCACATCAAAACAATAACTGCATGGCCTTGCTATGCGATTAACATGGGAGAAAAAAAATGTATAAACAGATACTATGTCTGTCTTTATTGACAACACTGGCCGCCTGCGGTGGCGGTGGCGGTGGCGGTGGCGGTTCAGATCAAAGTGCCCCTGCTGATGATGTAACAGTAAAAAGCAATGGAGCTTGTACTGAGCAAGCCATTACTGATATCAATAAATTTCTAGACACCTGTGAGGTGGCAAACCGTACCTCTAATGCCGCTGATATAAAAAAAGTAGAAGAAGCCTGTGATGTACTTGTAAGCACTCACGATAAAAGCAAAGAGTGTCTATTACATTCTTCAATCACTCAAAGTTCCAATAAATATATTAAAGAGTGTATGGGATTCAAAGAGAACGAAACAGTTCCCACTGGCGACGTGAAAGCCAACTTAAAATTCTTTCACAAATTTTGTGCCATCGTTAAAACAAAGTCCATGAGTACAAATGTAAAAGATATCGATACCTCAATGGCAAAGATTAAAGTGATTAGCTCAACTCGCGCGAGCAGATTAGCTGACAATACCTATAGGTCAAATCAAGTCGCTTACAAAGGTCGCATTGGAACAGTGGCTGATTTTAAAAATGAAATTGTTAATAACCAAGATCCTTACGTAGTAGTTTGTGTGCTTGGAAAAGCATATGGTAACGAATCCTGGTCTAATCAAAGTGATGATACAAAACTCTCAATTGATCAAGTCCTCGAGAATACATCAGGTAGATCAAAAGAGTTGCAAATCAAACTTAGTAATGGGTTAGCAGTAGGTTGTTCGAGGATCAATAACGCAAGCTACACGGTTGAAGATGTTAATCAGGCCCTACAAGGAATTGTGCAGATCATCCTTTAATCTAATTTAAATATTGTAATTTCCCTCGGCCACAAGTTCATCTTGTGGCCTTTTTTTATTTTCACCCCCATTCCCAGAGCGCCAATTCTTGTCTCTTCTTAAAAACTTTATAGCTGGAATCCAATTCACTTCACTGACGGTGGCATTGGCATTGCTCATAATAGCTTCGCGGAGGCAATTTTATGGCTGAAAAATTATTTGGGCTAATGTCATTAGGATTTTTAACGGTGGGTTTTATTGTAGGAATTGCAGGGGCTGACAAAGATGGTCCCAAAGATTTAGCAAATGCAACCGATCAACTCATTCAACATGTCACTTTGGCCAACGAAGCCAATCGCATCAATAGCAATGATCATGTGGTTTTAGTTCCAGCCAATGCCGATGAGATCAAGGCCGAAAAGCAAAAGCACGAACCCTTGGATTTAGCTCAAGCCCAGCCCACCACTCATTAAGTCTCTCCCACACCGATCCCCCTGGGCTGGCTCCCCGCTACCCCAGAGAAAAGGAATCTGGCACCTTGTAAGGGGTGAAAAAGTGAGATAAGGTGAAGTCCTTCGGGCAGGGAGAGAAGCTATGTCAAATCAACAACTTACAGATCGTTACAACCCCCAAGAAGTAGAAAATTCGATTTGTAAGTTTTGGACTGAAAAAGGTTACTTTAAAGCTGAGGATCAGTCTAAAAAACCACCTTACGCCATTATACTCCCGCCTCCCAATGTGACAGGGTCTCTACATATTGGCCACGCCCTTAACCACAGTTTGCAAGATGTTCTCATTCGATGGAAGCGCATGAGTGGGTTCAATACTCTCTGGATGCCAGGAACAGATCATGCCGGCATTGCCACTCAAAACGTTGTTGAAAAAGAACTCCGAAAAGAAAAGAAGAGCCGCAAAGATCTTGGCCGCGAAAAATTTGTAGAGCGAGTGTGGGAATGGAAAAAGGTCTACGGCGATCGCATTATTCACCAAATGAAGCGACTGGGAGACTCCTGTGATTGGGATCGTCTCTGCTTCACCATGGATGAGGGAGTGAGCCAAGCCGTTCGAAAAGTGTTTGTGAGCCTTTACAAGGAAGGCCTCATCTACAAAGGCACACGCCTTGTGAATTGGTGTCCCCGCTGCGAAACCGCCGTGTCTGACCTCGAAGTGGATCACAAAGAAATCAAAGGAAAACTCTACCACATCAAGTATCCTCTTAAAAATGGCACCGACTTTCTTGTGGTGGCCACCACTCGTCCAGAAACCATGCTGGGAGATACTGCCGTCGCTGTTCACCCCGATGATGAACGTTATAAAAAACTTGTGGGAGAAAAGGTAAGCCTTCCCCTCACCTCTCGAGAAATTTCTATTCTTGCAGATAACTTTGTGGAGCATGAATTTGGATCAGGAGTTGTTAAAATCACTCCAGCCCATGATTTTAACGACTACGATGTGGCCAAACGACACAATCTTGAGCTTTTGAATATCCTCACAACCACCGGTCACCTCAATGAAAACACTGGCAGCTACAAAGGGCTTTCCACTGTGGAAGCACGAAAAAAAGTTTTAGAAGATCTCAAAGCCCAAGAGCTTCTTTTAAAAGAAGAAGAACATCCCCATGCCGTTGGTCATTGTCAGCGCTGTTCCACAGTGATCGAACCTTTTCTCTCTGAACAATGGTTTATGAAAATTAAAACTTTAGCCACCCCCGCACAGCGTGTGGTGGAAAGTGGAACAGTGGTTTTTGAACCTGAAAGCTGGACACGAGTGTATTTGCATTGGATGGAAAATATCCAAGACTGGTGTGTCTCACGTCAACTTTGGTGGGGCCATCGTATTCCTGCATGGACTTGCCAAGACTGTCAGCACGATACCATCTCAGAAATTGACCCCACTGAATGTGAAAAATGCCAATCCAAAAAGCTCAGCCAAGTCGATGATGTTTTAGACACATGGTTTAGCTCTGGCCTTTGGCCCTTCACCACCATGGGATGGCCCAACGAAACAGAAACACAAAAAACGTTCTACCCCACCAATGTTTTAATCACTGGCCATGAGATCATTTTCTTTTGGGTGGCCCGAATGATCATGATGGGCCTCCACTTTAAAAAAGATGTTCCTTTTCGTACCGTTTATATTCACGGCATCGTGCGAGACTCCCAAGGAAGAAAAATGTCCAAATCTCTTGGCAACACTGTGGACCCTTTGGATATTATGGATAAGCATGGCACCGACGCCCTTCGCTACACATTGATTTCTCAAGCAGCTAATAGTCGTGATTTGAAATTCTCTGATCAGCGCCTTGAAAGCTACAGAAACTTCATGAATAAAATATGGAATGCCACTCGCTTTTCACTAACAGCCCTAGAGGATTTTGAAGTTCCAACAGAGGGAGACCAGGCACTACCAAAAAAAACAGATCTATCTCTTGCCGACAAGTGGATTCTTTATCGCCTGGGTTTAGTTGAAAAGAATGTGGATGAGCAACTAGAACAGTTTCGTTTTTCAGAGGCAGCACAGCTGATTTATACCTTTGCTTGGAACGACTTCTGCGATTGGTACTTGGAGTTTATTAAACCTGTTGTGTATGGCAGTCCGTCTGGCGAAAGAGCCGCCACGCAGTTAGTATTGGCGCAAGTTCTCAATAGAATTATGCGTTTAATGCACCCCATAGCTCCTTTTATCACCGAAGAAATTTATCAAAAACTACCCATAAAAGCAGAAGCCTGCATCATTGACCAATACCCCACCGTCAATACAGATAAAAACCTCCTGGCATTGAGCAGTGAAGAGGCCTTTTTTGAATTAGAAATCATCAAAGAAGTGATCACGGCCCTCCGTAACATTCGTGGAGAAAATAGCATTAAACCAGGACAAGAGATCACAGCGAAACTTGTTCCCAACGATGGACGTGTTCAAAAAATACTGGGTGCCAACAAAGTTTCCATTATGAGAATGGCAAAGGTCAAAGAACTAGATATCGGTGAGTTTAATGACTTTAGTAAGTGTGCCGTCACCCCAGTTCTATATAACGAGGCCCGTATTCAGGTGGTCGTACCCCTTGAGGGCCTCATTGACCTTAACGAAGAGATCAAACGCCTCTTAAAATTAACTGAAAAGGTTGAAAAAGAGCTTAATTCCTTAGAAACAAAACTTAACAATGCTAATTTTGTTAAAAACGCTCCTGAGGAAATTGTCACTCAAGACAGGGAAAAGCTTGCTCAACTGAAAATCAAGGTACAGAATCTAAGAGAGAGCCAAGAGCGCCTCAGGTAGGGAATGCCAAAAAAACAACGAAGAGACCGCAACAAAAAGAAGTTTCAAAAATCACAAGGATCTGAGTCTCCTAAAGGTCGTCGCAAGTCTTCTAAAAGTAATGAAAATTTTGAGGCTTCCTCCAACCAGAAAAGGGGACCCCGAAGAGGTCATAGCCCCCATAAGCTCGTTGAAGGTTATGTCAAACGAAACCCTGATGGGTTTGGCTTTCTCATTCCCGATGACTCTGAAATTCCTGATATCTATATCCCTCGTCATTCGATGACAGGAGTTATGACCAATGACCGTCTCGTTGTCAGTGTCAAAAACTATAAAGGGGATCGCCTGAGTGGCGAAGTGGTGGAGGTCACCAAGCATTCTGCCACACAAGTTGTGGGACTGGTGCACACCCAGAACAAAACAAAAGGTGTCGTTATTGATGAAGAAAGTATTTGGGGAGAAAATCTCAAGGTCACAATTCCTCCGGAATTAAATATAGAAAAAGATAGTCTTGTGCTCATAACAATCACTGACTATCCCGGATCAGCAAAAGGTTTTTCAGGAGTTGCAAAACAAATTCTCGGTTCTGAATTGGATCCTCAAACAGACACAAAGCGCATGCTTTTCTCTCATCACATTCCCTTAGAATTTTCTTCAGAAAGCCTTAAAGAGGCCGACCAGCTTCCTGAAAAAGTAGAAACTAAAAACTTAGGCCATAGAAAAGATCTTAGAGACAAGAAGTTCATTACCATCGATGGAGCCACAGCTAAAGATTTTGATGATGCCATTTATGTAGAAAAACATCATGATGGTTTTTTGCTCTGGGTAGGCATTGCCGATGTGAGCCATTATGTTAAACATAATAGCGCTCTTGACGAAGAGGCCTACGAAAGGGGCAATAGCTCCTACTTTCCGCACTTTGTAGCTCCCATGCTCCCAGAGGCTTTGAGCAACGAACTGTGCTCTTTAAAGCCACACGTACCACGCTTTGCTTTTGTGGCAGAAATGAAGATTGATCACGAGGGAAATGTTGTAGATAAGAAGTTCTATGAGGCTGTCATAGAAAGTTGTCATCGAGTCACCTATGGACAAGCTGAAGAGGTCATTGATGGCATCAATATAACAGAGCTCTTTGATGTTAAAGACATGATTTTAACAGCTGCAGATCTTGCTAAGATTCTTATGAAAAGACGCTTTCAAGAAGGTTCATTAGACCTGAATATCCCTGAAACACAGGTTCTTATCGATGATGCCGGCAACCCCACAGATATTATACGTACCGAGCGACTTTTTGCTCACAGGCTCATCGAAGAAATGATGCTTATCACAAATGTTAGCGTTGCTAAGTTCCTTCATGAAAAACACGCCCCTTGCGTGCATCGTATTCATGAGGAGCCTGCCGAAGAAAACCTCAGCAACCTTGAACGATACATTACTAATTTTGGTGGTCAAGAGAGCGCTCTACGCGGTGGAAAGCTACAAAAGAAAATCAGCATGGCACTAGAAAATTTTGCCAATCGCCCGGAGGCAGAAGTTATTAATATTCTCACTCTGCGATCTTTGAAGCAGGCTCAATACAGCCATGAAGCCAAAGGTCACTTCGGCTTAGGGTTTCAGCACTATGTGCACTTCACATCTCCTATACGTCGTTATGCAGATCTCATTGTTCATCGACAATTGAAGTCTGTGCTGTATAAAAAAGAGTATAAAGCCATCTCCGAAGAAGAGCTCAGTACTTATGGAGCTCACTTAAGCTCTTGTGAACAAAGATCCGTAAAGGCTGAAAGACAACTTCAGGCCATTAAAAAAGCTAGATTCATGAGTCGATACTTAGGAAAAGAATTTGAAGGCATTATTAGTTCCGTAACGAAGTTTGGAGTTTTCGTGTTACTCCGATCTTTTGATGTCGATGGCCTCATTCGATTAGAACAACTGGGCCATGAAAAGTGGGAGTTTGATGAAGAGCTCTTACAGCTTGTAGGCAAACGGTCAGGATTTCGCTATAAAATTGGTGATCATGTGACCGTATCTGTTGTCAGAACTGATACGGATCAAGGACAAATTGATTTCAGCCTTGTCTCCCAAGATGCACAGGCCCCAACCCCAACCACTAAAAACCAAAATCCACCATCAAACCAAAAGCAGTATGGTGAAATCGTACCCATAAAAACTTTTGATCCTTCAAGATTTGACTCTACCTCCACCGACAAAGTTGGCTTTGGACAAAAAAAGAAAAAACAAGTTCGCCGAAAATGAGATTGTTAAAAAAATATTGTAAATCAGTTTTTACTCTAGACACACGTTCCCTTGCTGCTTTTCGTATAGGCATTGCATGCATTCTTATTTATGAAGTTTTTTTTCAGTGGAAATACAGTGATGTCTTTTTATCACCAACTGGGGCCGTCCCCCTAAAGGCTCTTCTTACAACTCATCACTCCCAGTGGAGCTGGTCTCTTTACTACATTTCCACTGGTTTATGGTGGGCAAAGACTTTACTTCTCTTGCAATGGATTTTTTCATTTACCTTGCTCATTGGCTACCGAACAAAACTATCTACATTTATCTCTTGGGTCCTCTTGGTTTCCCTTCATACCCGCTTACCCTCACCTCTTCAAAGTGGAGACGTGCTTTTAAGGCTTCTCCTGTTCTGGAGTTATTTTTTACCACTGGGTCAAAACTATTCCATAGACTCTGTTTTAAAACCTGTCTTACAAAATAAGCAGAAAATTTATAATGTAGCTAGCGCGGCCCTTATTCTTCAAGCTTTGCTGGTATATGTGTTTAGTGCTCTCTTCAAAACAGGAAGCGACTGGCAAATTACTGGAGATGCTATTTACTATGCTCTTAACATCGATCACTTTGCCACAAGCCTGGGAAAGTGGATGCTCACTTGGCCCATAGAGTACCTTCGGTATCTTACTCGCTTTGTTTATCATTATGAACTTATAGCTCCTTTTCTATTGCTACTAATACCTATTCCAATTTTTAGGCTTATATTGCTTTCTGGGTTTTGGATGATGCATTTAGCTTTTGGGGCCACCCTTGCCATTGGAAATTTTTTCTGGATCAGTATTTTATCCACAATACCCATGACTCCCTCTTTTGTATGGAACAAACTCTCCCTTAAGCTAAGGCCCCGTGAGAATCTTAAGATTTACTACGATGGAAATTGCGGCTTTTGCACACAGTCTATTCAAATTCTCTCCACATTTTTATTTCTGCCGCTTGAGAGCTTTACGCCGGCACAGACAGATACAGAAATTCTTAAACATATGACGGAGCATAACTCCACTGTGGTTAAAAGGCAGGAAGCGCTTTACTACCGAACAGAAGCTTTTTTTTATATCATCAAATCAAGCCCAATGTTCTTTCCATTTTTTTACTTAAAGTATGTGCCCGGATTCATCACCTTCGGTGATATCTTTTATCAATGGATAGCTGACCATAGAAAACAAACATGCCAAGGCAGCTCTAGAGAGCACATTTTTTCTAATAAAAAAGAAATATATTTTATTGCCCAGGGCTTTTGCGCCATCAGCCTAGTTTTTGTTCTGGCTTGGAATTGGCATCAACTTCCAGACCATAGAAACACCAACATTGCAAAACTGGCTCCTTTTATGATTCTTTTTCGTCTTGATCAAAAGTGGAACATGTTTTCTCCGAATCCTCTTAAAACAGACGGTTGGTTTATATTTCGTGGCTTCACAATCAACAACGAATACATCAATCTTATGGAGCCATCTGTACAGTGGAATGAATATAAACCGCCAGACCTTCATGAGTTCTACCCTAACTTTCGTTGGCGAAAATATATTCTCAACTTTTATGAAGCAAAAACTTTTGTTTGGAAAAAATATTTCTTAAAATATCTCTGTAGCCAATGGAACCAAAACAGGCCTTACAATCAGTACCTTCGTCGTATTGAACTGCTCTATATGAAGCAAAGAACCCCTCCTCCCGGCCTGACACTGCCAGAGGCTCAAGAAGAACTTCTGTACACGCAGTCCTGTGGCTATTACCCCATATATAGAAGTCAAGACAGAGCCAAAACAGACCGAAATCATAAGTAGGATAAACTACAGTCTCAGGACGAAAGTAGGATATGGCTATTTTTACCACGGGTCGCAATATTGGAAGAACTATTAAGGGAGCAGGTCGTCTCCGCACAATTTTATCTGTCTTTGCACGCCATGGTTTTCAAAATATTCTCGAACGCGCCCGCCTTGGTCGCTATGTTATTAAAACATTCATAGAAGTAGATGCCGAACGCTACACAGCTGCAGAGCGGGTTCGCATGGCCTTTGAAGAATTGGGCCCCACCTTTGTTAAATTTGGACAACTCTTAGCCACTCGATCCGATCTTATTCCTGAAGACTTTGTGAGTGAGTTTAAAAAACTCCATGACCAAGTCGAGCCTGAGCCATTCACTGTCATTAAAAATTCCTTAGAGGGCCATTTTAAATCAAGGCTTGAAAATGTCTTTTTACAATTTGAGGAAGCTCCCATTGGCTCTGCAAGCATAGCACAAGTTCACAGAGCACAGCTCGTGGATGGCACAGAGGTGGTTGTTAAAGTACAAAGACCTAAAATTGAAAAAATGATTGATGACGACCTCAGTGTGCTTTTCACACTGGCAGGTTTATTGGATAAATACATTCCGGAGCTTCAAGCTTTAAATCTTGAGGTAATGGTAGAAGAGTTTTTTAAAGCACTACAATTAGAAACTAACTTTATTGTTGAAGCTAACAACATACGACGTTTTCAAAAAAACTTTGAACACGACACTGATATTGTTATACCTCAAGTTTATGCCCACATCTCGGGGCGTAAAGTTTTAGTACTGGAGTACTTAAATGGAACTGCACTTAGTCACCCAAAAGCTTTAGAGTTACACCAAACAGATACAGAAAAAGTTGTACGATCGGGGCTTCATGCTTTTTTCAAAATGGTATTTATTGACGGATTTTTTCATGGAGACCTCCATGCTGGAAATCTGATCATTCTCAATAACTCACAAATTGGCCTCATTGATTTTGGCGTTGTGGGTCGCCTCAGCCGTAAAGCTCAAGATGCCATTGCAGGAATGTTTGTTTCTCTCGCAAATGAAGACTATGAACAGCTTGCCTTTGAGTATCTTGAAATTGCTGCAAACTATGAGTACATAGACCTAGATATTTTGGCACGCGACTTAAGAGAAATTATTGCTCCACAATTTGGACTTACTTTTAAAGATGTCAATGTTGGTAAACTCCTCATGAGCTCAGCTCAAGTGGCTGCCAAACACAAACTGCGTATTCCTTCGGAACTCATGTTGCTCTTTAGATCCTTAGTGACAGTTGAGGGCCTTGGCCGCTTGCTCGTAGATGACTTTGATGTTCTTAGCTACTCTCATGAGTTTACTGCCGAGCTTATAAAAACAAAATATGATCCCGCTCGAATGACGAAAGACTTTTTTAGACTTGCGAAAGAGTCTGCAGATCTTGTCACCACCCTTCCTCGCCAGGCCAAAATACTATTAAAACGCATGGGAAATCCTGATCACGCATGGAAAGTCAATATTGATCAAATGGATGAGTTGCGACATTCCATCGAAAAATCCTCGGACCATGTTTTTTATGGTCTCATTATTTCTAGCCTCATCCTTAGCTCCTCGGCCCTGCTGTTTTTAGAGGCAACACCCTTGTTTTTTGGGGTCCCTATCTTTTCAGCTGTTGGTTATCTTATGGCCTTTTTATTGACCCTTTTTCGTTAATCCCAATAAGATAGCCCAATGTCAAAAAACTGGGCGGACTCACTTAATCCTGAACAAAAGGAAGCGGCTCTCCATACGGATGGACCACTGCTTATTCTGGCAGGCGCCGGCTCTGGAAAAACCACAGTGCTCATTTCTAGAACAGGTATTATTTTAGAAAAAGGATTAGCTTTACCGCAAGAAATCGCGGTGATGACTTTTACGAACAAGGCAGCCCGTGAACTCAAATCTAGAGTGAGATCAAAATTAGGAAGCTCAGCAGAAAAAATTTGGGCCGGGACATTTCACTCTTTTGGATTAAATATTATTCGCAAGTATCATAAAGAATTTGGATTAAACAAATATTTTGGAATCATCGACCAATCAGATCAAACATCTATTATCAAAGAGGTTCTCAGCGAGCTCCGCAATAGCGGAAAGGAAGCCTTTGATACAAACACTCTAGCTAGCATGCTCAGCTCTTGGCGGGAGCTCGGACAAACCAAAGCCAAAAGCGATGATGAATATGAAATAGTCTGCGAGTGGCTACTTCCTAAATACAATAAAAAGTTGGAGCATTTAGGCGTTGTAGACTTTGATCTTCTGCTTCATTACCCATTGCAGCTCATGAAAAGAAACAGTGAGATAAAACAAAAGATTCAGTCCCAATACAAATACGTGATGGTGGATGAGTTTCAGGACACAAACCTGACTCAAATGCAGCTCGTGGATCACCTAGTAGAGTCTCACAAAAACGTAGCTGTTGTCGGCGATGATGATCAGTCTATTTATGGCTGGCGAGGGGCTTGCATCAATAATATTCTTAATTTTCCAAACCGTTATCGGCAGTGCCAAGTGGTCCGTCTTGAAAGAAACTATCGTTCGAGCCCCCTGATTATTGACCTAGCGAACTTTGTGATTTCAAAGAACACCCAACGTCATGATAAAAAACTTTTACCCCAAACCCAGTTAGACCAATCTCACAAACCAGAGCTTTTTGTTTTTGAAAATGAAGATATGGAATGTGAGGGCGTGCTTCGAGAGATCAAGGAGCTTCAACAAAAAGGATACCCCGCCTCACAAATTGCTGTGCTTTACCGGTCCAACACTCAGGGAGCACTGATGGAGGCAGAGCTAAGGAAATCTCAAATCCCTTATAATATTTCTGGTGGAACTGGCTTTTTTGACCGAAAAGAAATTAAAGATATTCTCTCTTATCTTAAATGTAGCCTGCATCCCCATGAAGTAGCCCTTCGTCGCATTATCAACACCCCAGCAAGAGGTATTGGTGAGAGCTCCCTAGAAGCCTTGCACCTTCTTGCCAAATCTAACAATATAGCCTTTAGCAAAACACTACTCCTATGGAGAGAGGCCAACGTAAACCCTAAGGCAGGGGAACAAATCGAAGCCTTTGTTCATGGACTAAAACAATTAAAAATGGACCTTGTTGGCTCAGCTAGCCCTCGAGAGGTGCTCTTAGCTTACCTTCAAAATATTCGTTACAAGCAATACCTCATGGATCTTTCTAAAAATGAATTAGGCTTACAAAAAAGATGGGCAATGATTGAAATTTTCTGCCAAGTCATGGAAAAGTCTGTATTAAAGTTTGGACCCTGTACCATAGACTCACTCACTGAGTTTATCACTTTTATGGAACTCAGAGATCAAGAGGATGAGGAAGAACAAAAAGAACAGGTACAATTAATGACTCTACATGCATCTAAAGGCTTAGAATTTGATGCTGTAATTTTATTGGGCTTAGATGAAGACATACTCCCCCACAAAACCCTAGGACAAGACCTAACAGAAGAACGACGCCTCTTCTATGTTGGAATCACACGTGCAAGAAAACACCTTGTCTTAACAAGAGCCAAATCACGCAAGCGCCATGGACGCCTACAGCCCATGACTCCCTCTCGATTTATCACTGAGATTCCAGCGGAAAAGCTCACTATCCATGGTCTAGGCTGGAGACCTGTGAATGAGAACCAAAGATCCTCCATGCTTCAAGCCCTCTATAAAAAACTTGAGAACCCAAACGATCCCACTTAAGTCTAGTTTTTCTCAAAAAGACGCAATCTTATAAAATGTATCTCAAGACTCAGAATGAGACACCGAAGAGCTCTATGAAGAGAGAGGAATGGGTCCTCTCAATAACCCACGGTCAGCATAATGCTGAAGATCCAACGGACGGATCTTTAAAAATCTTCAAGGAGGAGGATGATATGGGTTTAAGAATTAATACTAACGTAGCTTCACTAAATGCCCAGAGAAACTTAATGGGTACTAAGTTTGCGTTAGATAAGAGCTTGGAGAGACTATCTTCAGGTTACAGAATTAACAGAGCCGGCGATGATGCTGCCGGACTGGCGATCTCTGAGAACTTACGTGCACAAGTCAGAGGTTTAAAACAAGCCTCGCGAAATGCACAAGACGGTATCTCACTGGTACAAGTGGCAGAGGGTGGTTTGAACGAAGTTTCATCAATCTTAATTCGATTGAGAGAACTAGGTGTTCAGGCAGCTTCTGATACCATTGGTCCTGTTGAGAGACAGTTCTTGAACGTGGAGTATGATCAATTAACTTCAGAGATTGATCGTATTGCCGATGCCACAGAGTTTAACGGAACCACTCTACTTAACGGTACAGGTGTTTTATTAGACTTCCAGGTGGGTGTTAGAAACGATCCCAATGTGGACCGTTTAACCTTTGATGCTTCAAAGGCTGATGCCAACACTGCGGCCCTCGGTATTAACCTAACAAGCGTGGCTGATAAAGCCTCTGCTCAAAATAGTCTGTCAGCTATTGACTCGGCTATTGTTAGTGTTTCTGCGATGAGAGCTGACTTTGGTGCCATTCAAAACCGACTTATGTCGACGGTGAATAACATCGCGATTTCGGTGGAAAACCTCTCTGCGGCAAATAGTCGTGTTAGAGATGTGGATGTTGCTGAAGAGACTGCTGAATTAACTAGAAATAACGTGTTACTACAGGCGGGCACATCGGTTCTGGCGCAAGCCAACCAGACCAGTGCAGCTGCTATTTCACTCTTAAAGCAGACTTTCGCTTAATAGAGATGAGATCGTAAGATCTCTTTCTATTTTGTTAAAAAATGCTTCGTGAACTTTGACTCCTCGTGATCAATGGATGATCACCGGATCATAGCAATGAGTAATTTCGACGACCGTACGAGTACTGTTTCCTGCAATGTGGGTGCTCTCTTAACCGAGAGCACCCCAATTTAGATAAGTTTTTACTGATATCTGACCCGCAGGCGATAGACATCTTTGAATTTCTGATACTCTTCTTTCCAAGGCAAAACTTGAATATCCCCTACAATAGAATCTTTCACAAAATAATCTTTCATACCTTTTGGTGCAACCGACGCCGTTAAGGGAACCAACTCTGACGACCAGGGGTTTAAAAGTTTCTCTGACTCATGATTTAACTTTACACTGTAATTACCCACAAAATACTTGCCCGAACTCTCTTGTCGATTGATGAGCTTGGCCACCTGAAAATCCAAAAAAGTATCTTGAAAAGATTGTCCCGTTTTTTTCTCAAGCAAAGCTACAAATGTATAAAAACTTTCATTGGCATTACTTCTCTGAATTTTTAAAGCTTCCTCCAAGAGAGAGCCCTGTAGGCGCTGTTCTAAGTACATAAAGAACAAAGCGGCATGGCCATAGGCTGAAAGTTCTTTTTCATCATCCAAACCCAATACATCTAAATCCATGAGTCCAACATAGGGTTTATAGTAATGCGCTAATAACCAAGGACCACTCACCTTCTTCGCTGCACGATACTCTTGTAATGTAGCGAGACCTTCTTCCATCCAAAGGGGCAAAAGAATTTTGTTTTGCTCTAAAAGCAAGTGAGTTAACTCATGGGCTAACAGACGACGAACCTCACCTAAGGAGCTCATTGTGTAAGGGGTGACGAACAAATGAAGACTCTCCGGACTCTGTAGTTCGGTACAAAAAAGAGCGGCTGGCTGGGGATTTTGAACTTTCATCACTTGAAGAAAAATACGCTTTAAATTTTGAAGCTTTGGCGTTTGTTCACCCATCTCTTGTAATAATCCAGACAATGACGCATCTAGTAAATTCACAGATCCTAAAGCACCGGGGGCTACAAGATCCTGGGGCCACTGTATCTTTAATAAAGGCCCGGCTTGCAAAGAGAGGGAAATAGACTTTGTCATATCTAACTCTTTTGAATCACACATCAATTGAGTCTGTGCAAAGGCACTAAACGAATCAAAAAATGCCATCCCCAAAATAGTATTTAAAATCAAAAATCTTTGTTTCACAGACAAGGTGTTTACCTTGATCTGTTCCCTAATTGGTAACAACAAAATACTTATTGAATTTTTTATACTAACTCTTTTGGGAACAATCGAAGTACAAGCCCTTTCATGGAAACGATGGATTTTAAAAATAGCAATAGCGGTGAGCGAGGTTTGTCGAACACAGACCCCAAACGTCCCTCTGTGTTTGACTACCTCGATTACCGTGAGTTTTTAAAAGATCTGTTCTCCTATAAAAAAGAGCAAAACAAAAATTTCTCTCTTGCCGTCTTCTCTAGAAAAGCCGGCATCACTTCGCGCAACTATCTTAAACGCATCGTGGATGGAGAAAGACATCTTTCCACACAAAATATTCCCAAATTTTGTATTGGCTTTGATTTGAGCAAAAAAGAAAGTCTCTTTTTTGAAGCCCTAGTGCATTACAATCAAGCCAACGACGATATTGGTAAAAAACACTATTTTCACCTTCTCTGTGCGGCCTCTGAAAATGAAAAAAATAGCGCCATGGAGCTCATCAAAAATCAATACGAGGTTTTTTCGCATTGGTACATTCTGGCCATTCGAGAGCTTCTTTGGCTCACGGACTTTCAAGAAAATACCACATATATTGCTAAAAAGCTTAAAGGTAAAATCTCTCCCAAAGAAGCGGAGCAAGCTTTAAAAGTTTTACAAAAATGTGGCCTCACAAAACGCAATGATGAAGGTCGTTTAGTTCCATCCTCCCCACGCATTCGCTACAATCAAGACATCATCAATATGCAAGTTCGTGAGTTCCATAACCAAATGTTAGACAGAACCAAAGAAGCCATGAGAGATGACTCCTTTGAGTCCTGGAATGCTCGCGCTCTAACTTTAGCTATTCCACAAAACAAATCCAAAGAAATTCAAGAAGAGATTAACCAATTTTTTAACACCATTAACAACAAATACACCTTAGAAGAGCCTCTCTGCCAACAGGTGATTCAGGTGAATATTCAAATGTTTGAATTAACAACAAACACAGAAACAAGGAGATCCAAGTGAACTTTAAATTTTTAACCATCTTAGCTTTATGCGCATCCATGAGCCACAGTGCTTTTGCTCAAACAAGAAAAAATAATGCTCCCAAAAGCCTCGGCAGCAAAGGTGCTGATATTGGCAAAGGCGGAACCGGAGGGGACGCACAAAAAGATGATCTTTATAATGAAGACATCTACTATGCCTGCAATAACGCCACAGGCGTTCTCAAGAAAGCTTTAGCTCGAGCCCTTTGGTATGGTCAACCTACCAAACAGAGAGCCATCTTGAATCAAGGCCTAAAGGACGCCTATGTTCTTGTCTCCAGTGATTACGGATTTTCTCTACTCACAAAACAAGCTGTTCTTCGTGGGTTAGAGATCGATCGCACCATCAGTGGAGCTTGTCGTACTGGACAAGAGGATTGTCTAGAGCGCGAAGTACGAGTGGCTGTTTTGGCTCTTGCCCAATCCTATGATCTTATCATCAATAAAGTGGTGCCACTGGATATGGACTACAACATTCCCTATCACCAAAAATACGCGTCTCATTGTCGTAGCTATGATTGCCTGCCTGGAGATTTTGCCTCACGATTCTTAGTGCGTTATGCAGACTCCGCCGCAGCACTTTTAGATTTTTACTTAGGCACAGATCCAAGACCAGAGCTTGGCGGTCGACCTTTGCGCTTACTACCTGAGGCTCTTGGTAGCGATTACTATGAGTTAAGAGTTGCCGAGCGAATCTCTAAGTGGGCGGCAGCAGATCTTAACAAAGATTTATTCAGAAGAGCCTTTGCATGTGTAATAGCAGATTTGGATATCTTATCGAACTCTCTCGAGCGCTACAATAACGGCATGAACGATGAGTTTCCTAACTCTAAATTTGCTGTGATCTACACACGTGGCGCCCTACTCAGCTCACTCACAAGCTTAAGACAACAACAATGGTGTTCCGGTTATCCGAGATATTAATTAAAACAAAAATGGAGGATTTTATGAAACAACTAAAACTGATACTGGTGCTGATGATCTCTTGTCTTAGCACCCTTAGCCAAGCAGACTTAAGCACCTCATATGAGGCTCGAGAAAATGGAGAAAAACTAAAACTACTCATCTCCACGCACCCTGGCTCTCTCGACACATATTATGTGTACATTTTCAATGAGACTCAAAAATCACTAGTAGTGTTTTATGGTGAAACCATTGATTTGAGTTCCATTGGTTTATTACCCGTAGCCATTACAGCTGACAGAGAAAATCTATACGTAGACACCGAGCCTGCTGGTACTTTACGCGTTCTACAAAAAGGATCCAAAACTTACATTAACTTTTTGGATCTTAAGTCAACAAACAAAGAGCCCATTGAGTTTAAAGAAAAAAATAGCAGTGCTGTTCTTACAAGCATTCAAAATGGAGTTTTTTCTGCCAATAGACATAATCTTAATTTTACGCCCTTGAGCGATACTGATAGTAGTGTGCTCAACGAAGACAATCAATACAGTCTTCCACCAGAGATGCGCGCCTCTATGGAATACTCTGGTTTGGCAGCGCTCAGAGCCTATCTTTTGTCAGAGGATTTACTTCGCAAAGAAAGCGAAAACATTGTAGGTCTCGGTATTTTTGTGAGCGATGGACGTAAAACTAAGCTCTATATTGCTCAGCCCACAGAAACAAAAACATTTAACTATAGTGAACTCGATCTTAAGTAAGGAATTGAACATGAGACTGAAATTGTTAACTGCTTATTTATTACTACAGTGCTTTGCGCTAAGCCCTACCTCCCAAGCCCAAGACTTTGGCGATCTTCGAGATGGGGTGAACGCTGAAGTAAACCTCGAGAAGATCCAAGATCTTCTTGTATGGGCTCAGAACTCTAAACTGGAACTTTCTAAAGCTCTCCAGAAACTTGAGAAGATCCCCCGCAGTCAGCGAAATCAGTTTCTCCGTCAAAGCATCGATAGCATCATCACTAGCTCTGATGACAAAACAACAGAGCTCTACATGAGATCTGTTCTACGAAGAGCTCGTAACCTCACTGACCTTCTCTCGCAGTCCTCGGAAAGCCCTGAAAAGCAAGTGGTCACTTACAAACTCCTCAAAGACTCTGTGGAGTGGGCCATCAAGCTCTACGAACCAGAAGAAAAACTCCTTAAAGAAATTCAAGGGGCCACGGTGGCCACCTCAGTGAAAGTCTATTGGGCCAATTTTGGTTTAGAGTACTCGCAGTTTGTTTTTGCTAAACTTGATCCCGTTCTTGATCATAACACTAAGTTGCAAATGGCCATGTACTCTTTAGGCCTTCTCTTTAACGATCTTGACCGTGACAACACCACTCGAAGAATCACAGCTCCTGTTATCCTTGAGATCGCAAGGTTCATGGAGGCCCACAAAACTCTTCCTACTGAACCCAAGGAACAACTCAAGCTCTACAGGCAGATCAAAGCTCTTGTGAATTCTGCTCAAAAAGAAGTGCAGTTACTAATCAAAGACTACGATTTTTCACAAAAAATGGCCTTAATACAAAGAGAGGATCTTCAACTTATTGCTGGAAATGTTCACACCTGCATTCTCATTAAAGGGCAACTTAAGTGCTGGGGCATGAATGGAAATGGACAAACAAATGTGCCACAAAACCTCACTGGCATTCGACAAATTACGCTAGGGGGCTACCACACCTGCGCCCTCGCGGACCAAGGACTCAAGTGCTGGGGAAACAATAGCTATGGACAAACTGACGTGCCACAAAATCTCACAAATATTCGACAAATTGCGGCTGGTTATGCACACACTTGCGCTCTGGCTGACCAAGGACTTAAGTGTTGGGGATACAATAATTACGGACAAACTGACGTGCCACAAAACCTCACAAATATTCGTCAAATTGCAGCTGGTGAGTATCACACCTGCGCTCTGGCTGACCAAGGACTTAAATGTTGGGGATACAATAGGCATGGCCAAACAGACGTGCCACAAAACCTCACAAATATTCGTCAAATTGCAGCTAGTGAGTATCACACCTGCGCTCTGGCTGACCAAGGACTTAAGTGTTGGGGAAGCAATTATTTCGGACAAACAAACGTGCCACAAAATCTCACGAATATTCAACAAATGGCGGCTGGTGACAGACGCACCTGCGCACTCGCGGACCAAGGACTTAAGTGCTGGGGAAACAACGAAAAAGGACAAACTGACGTGCCACAAAACCTCACAAATATTCTACTAATTGCGGCTGGTGAGAGACACACCTGCGCTCTGGCTGACCAAGGACTCAAGTGCTGGGGAAACAACGAAAAAGGACAAACCATTGTTCCACCCGAAGTCCAGCAGATGCTTAAAGATGTGATTAACTACTAAAAAAACCCTGAAAACTAGACTCAAGAACCCACCCCATGCACCGATCTGATACGTGACTAGGAAGTCATGTATCAACACGAAGCACATGATGTGCTCTTAACGCCAATTGGATGGCGACAAATCAGGAGGATTTGCTATGCAAGGAGGATAATACTATGGGACTTCGTATATCTACGAACGTTGCCTCGATCAACGCCCAGAGAAACCTAAAAGGTAACACTGATAATCTCAGCCGTTCCCTGGCCCGACTCAGTTCTGGCTACCGAATCAACCAAGCCGCAGACGATGCCGCTGGTCTTGCCATCTCAGAAAACTTAAAAGCACAACTTAGAGGAATGAAACAAGCCTCGCGAAATGCCCAAGACGGTATTTCTTTAGTGCAAGTGGCTGAGGGTGGTCTCAACGAAATCTCCAACATTATGACTCGCTTTAGAGAGCTCGCTGTACAAGCCGCCTCTGATACTATTGGGGATACCGAACGAAAGTATTTAGATGTTGAATATCAACAGCTAAAATCAGAGGTTCAGCGTATCGCCGAAACCACTAGATTCAATGGCCTTGATCTACTCAACGGCTCTGGTGGGCAGGTAGATATACAGGTGGGTGTCTTCAATGACTCCTTTAAAGATCGTATTTCCTTTAATACAGCGGCTGCCAGTGCAACCCTAGCCTCTTTAGGCTTATTGGCAGAATCTGTAGGCAGCAAACTACAAGCTCAAACTAGTATTTCAGCTGTGGATCAAGCCATTGTGAGTATCAATGCGATGCGAGCTAACTTTGGTGCTGTTCAAAACCGATTGAGCTCCACCATTCAAAACTTGCAAATTGCTGATGAAAATCTTTCTGCCGCCAACTCTCGCATACGCAATACAGATGTGGCTTCGGAATCTGCAGAATTGGCTCGAAACACCATCATGCAGCAAGCGGCTGTGAGTGTGATTCAACAAGCCAACAGCATGCCCAACTTAGCATTAAAATTATTAGGTTAAATCCCAACATCCAATGGGGCCCCTTAAGTGGGGGCCCACATCTCAAAGGAGGAGATATGGTGACTGTTATGGCAGAATGGACAAATATGATTTTATTTTCTGCGGCTCTTGGCACCTTCGTTTATACCGCACTAAATTCTTTTTATCTTTAAAGGCTAAAATTAAAAAAAACCTTAGGGCCTGTGTGATCACAGGCCTTTTTATTTTCTGTGACTATTTTTACACGATTCCTGACCAATACTTGTAGTTTTGAGAATAATAAACTCAGGCCATTGCACTCCCTCAAAGACAGGACTAAAGATGTTCCGAGATAACAATGGAGGCAACTATGCGTTGGATACTCTTCACAATCTGTTTTGCCAGCGCCGCCGCTTTTGCCCAACCCACTGTTAAAAACTACTTACGCCCCTTCTCTACGGACTACTGCACCCTTTTTCCTGATGGCAGTTGGAATAAATGCTGTATCGATCATGACTACGCCTATTGGAAAGGCGGCACCAAAGAAGATCGCAAAAAATGTGATAAAGAACTAAAAAGATGTGTGAAAGAGGCTAAAAATTCTTTTCTTGGAGAATGGGTCTATTTAGGAGTTCGACTTTACAGTCATATAGATGGTCCCCGACATTGGGGTTACGGCTGGGCATACAATCGAGGTTATAAGCCACTGGGCCCCAAGGAGCTCAGTATGACTGAGCAAATAAAACCATTGGCCATTTACCAAACCCCAAAGGGGGAGGGACAAAGCCAACTCCCCTATCCTACCCAATCTGGAAACTACTGCTTTGATCAAATTCTCGATAAAATCAAGATGGATAAAAACCAAGATTTGAAAATTGGCTATTTAAAAACTGATTTTCCAGGTCGCCTTAGAGTTTACACCAATCAGTGCAAGGGTTTTTACATGGTTCAATTTAAGGTCATGGACTTTCAAGACTGTGTGACCCCCATGTATGTAGACGAAGCGCCCTCTCTTTTGATCAGCATAAGAGCCCATGGGAAGTGCCAAGTAATGGAAAGAAACTAAAATCTCTATAGATTATTTTTTTTCGTATGTCAGAAAAGAAAAAGGAATGGGCTCCGCACGATCACGCCTTTCCACTTCTTTCCATTGATTCTTATCTAATTCAGGAAAAAACGCATCACCCTCAAACTCCTGATGAATCACCGTGAGATAAATACGATCTACGATCTTTAAGGTCTGCCTATAAATTTCAGCTCCGCCACCAATAAAGATCTCTTCGCCGTATTGATCTATTAGTTTTTCACAATGAGCAATGGCGGCTTCTATGTTGGGAACCACCACAGCACCTGGTGCTTTGTATTGAGAGTCTCGTGTGATCACCACATTGAGACGGTTTGGAAGAGGCTTACCCAATGACTCAAAGGTTTTACGACCCATGATCAGACATTTTCCAGTGGTTTTGTCTTTAAAAAACTTCCAATCTTCTGGAATATTCCAAGGTAGATGATTGTCTTTTCCAATCACTCGATTGCTCGAGCAAGCGGCAATCTGAGAGAGAATCACACTGCCACCTCGGCTTTGATAGATGGATGAGGCTCGTAGCCCACAAGCTCAAAGTCTTCAAATTTAAAATCAAAAATAGACTTCACCTGACGTTTTATTAGCATTTTTGGTAAAGGACGAAGCTCTCGACTTAACTGCAACTTTGTTTGCTCCAGATGGTTAGAGTACAGATGGGCATCGCCCAGTGTGTGTACGAAATCTCCAGCCTCCAAGCCCACAACATGGGCCACCATCATAGTTAAAAGAGCATAACCAGCAATATTGAAAGGCACTCCCAAGAAAATGTCGGCACTTCTTTGATAGAGCTGACAAGAGAGTTTTCCGTTGGCCACATAAAACTGAAAAAAAGCATGGCAAGGAGGTAAGGCCATTTTTTCTAACTCAGCCACATTCCATGCGTTTACAATCAAACGGCGAGAATCAGGATTTCTCTTAATCTCATCGATCACCCATTGAATTTGATCCACGGTTTTACCGTCGGCACCTCTCCAGGATCTCCACTGGGCTCCGTACACAGGGCCTAAATCCCCATTTTCGTCAGCCCACTCATCCCAAATGGACACCTTATGTTCTTTTAAAAACTGAACGTTGGTATCACCACGCAAAAACCATAGGAGCTCATATATAATAGATTTTAAATGAACCTTCTTGGTCGTGACGAGAGGAAAGCCCTTATTGAGATCAAAGCGCATTTGATGGCCAAAAACGCTAACAGTGCCTGTGCCAGTACGATCGGCTTTCACCGCACCTTCTGAGATCACCCGTTTCATAAGATCATGATATTGTTGCATTGCTCCCCTCCCCTGAACTTCCAGAGATTGTAATCTCCCCCCTTCCCTAACAACAATAACTGACAGCTTGCAAAAAACCCTTAAAGCCATTGGCACACTGCCCTCAAACCGCTATAGATCTAGGCCTATGGAAATTAAAGATCCAGTACACGGAACCTTAGACTTTACCCCCCCTGAAGTGGCCATTATTGATTCTCCAGCCTTTCAGAGGCTAAGAAATATCAAACAATTGGGTTTTGGGGAGTTCAGCTTTCCTGGAGCTGTCCATAATCGCTATATACACTCCATTGGAGCTGCCCATTTGGCTGGCGAAGCCTTTGATCAAATATTTAGAGGTTATCACTTTGAAAAGCCCGCCAACAAATGGCGCCTAAGACAGACTTTAAGATTAGCGGCCTTGCTACATGACATTGGCCATGGCCCCCTCAGCCATACAACCGAAGAGGTGATGCCTGACCTCGAAAAGCTCAATGTTCATATTTATGCAAACCAAGAAAAGCGCCGTGCGAATCACGAAGATTACACCATTAAGTTCATTACAGACTCACCCTTAACTCAAACAATTAAGGGTCAGTTCTCAGATATTTCCCCCATTCATATTGCTTGCCTAGTCGATAAGTCCCTCACCTGTCCTGATGACTTTTTTATGGATAACGGATTCTCTCTGCGCAATGTCTTAGGGCAGCTTGTGAGCTCAGAAATGGACTGTGATCGCATGGACTACCTTGTCCGTGACTCTTATTTTTGCGGCACCAATTATGGAAAGTTTGAACTACAGTGGCTCATCGGCAACATGACCCATCATATTGTGGATGATCATGTTCATTTAGCTCTCAACCGTAGAGCTCTTTACACCTTTGATGATTTTTTAATTTCCAGACACCACATGTATTTAATGGTCTACTTTCATCATAAAAGTATTATTTACGATGAGATGTTACATCGCTATCTCATGAGCCCAGAGTGTACTTTTCAGCTTCCTGCGGATATCAATGAGTACCTAACATACACAGACCACAAGCTCAGTGAGCACCTCTCCACAGTTCCAAGTCCGTGGGCCAAGAGAATTTCTGAACACCGGCCCTTTCGAGTGCTCTTTGAGATTCACACAACTGGCGAAAGCGCTCGCCCCAAAGAAATCCTCGCAAAGCTAGATAAAAAAGGCATTGAGTCTATACATGTTAGCTCTGAAGCCCGTCTTTCAAAGTATCACTCTTACTCTGATGGAGATTTATCTCGACGCATTTATGTTGTGGATCAGTACGATAAAATCTCAAAACCTTTTCCATTAGAAAATGGTACTGAAATATTTCAAATGTATGAAAAAGCCCGTCGTATTGAGAGAATTTATGTGCCTCCAGAAAGGCATAAAGAAGCTGAAGTCTACCTAGGATCGTAGCCAGTTTTATCTAAGCTTTTAGTACCACCCTCAAGCACAACCGCATTGATGTAGCCCATTTCCACTGCTTTTTCTGCCTGTTGTTGCGAGGTTTCACCATCTTCACAGACAAAAATAACTGGATAGCGCTTATCCGTGACACGACTTTGTAAAATTTCAGCCATAGTTTCAGGAGTTGTTCTTACAGCTCGAGAGTATTGAGGCAAACTACCTTCAGCTCGAAAATCTAACAGCACGTAAGGAACATTTTGTGAAAAAATATTTCGAAATTGAAAGGCCCCAATTTTTGTTACTTTATTTTCCATTTTAGGAGCCATTTTTTGAACACTGCTTTCGGGTTCTGGCTCAAGCGTAGTTGGCATAGCCCTCGTTACTCGTGGACGTTCAGGAACAAATATAGGGCCAGAGGGTACAGGGTTTTTATGAGAAGATGAGGTTTCTTGTGTTGGACCTATTTTTTCTTGAACAAGATCTGAAAAATTTTGATTTTTAATTGTGGAATCAGGAATCAAATCATAAAGCCGCATTAAAATAGGAATGCCTAATAAACTGAAAATTCCAGCAATAGCAAAATTAGACTCAGCACCAAAGGTACCATAAAGCCAACCCCCAAGAGGTGGACCAAGAATTCGCCCAAGAGCTGAAAGGCTTTGATTCACACCCATCACAGAGCCTTGCTCTTCAGAGTTACAAGACATGCTAATCGTGCCTGTCAAACTGGGGTTACGTAAACCAAAACCCAAAGACATAAAGATCACAATCACCGCTAAAATCATAAGATCATGGGTAAAACCCACCAAGGCCAATGCCAAACCAGAAGCAACGATGCCCCATAAAATCAATTTTCTCTCACCAAAACGAGGAAGAATTTTACGAATAAGATAACCTTGGGTAAAAGCCATCACAACACCCACAAGAGCAAATGACAAAGAGGCTTGGCTTACTGTTAACAAATACCTATCTTTGACAAAAAGAAAGAGGCTCACTTCCATTTGTGCCATTGAGAAGCTGAACAAAAAGGCTATGAAAAGTAAGGGCCCCACCACAGGACGAGACAAAAACTGAGAGACCATTTCCCATCGTGATTTTCGTACTTGGGCTTTTCCGGCAATATGAGTTTCTGGCAATACAAAAAAGGCCCATGCTGTATTTAAAAAGCAAAGAATACCGGCAAAAACAGCACCGAAGCTCATACCAAAGGGAGGCTCCGAACCAAAGTGAGAACCCAGATCACTTAATAGGCCACCCAAAAGAGGACCCAAAATAAAACCTAAGCCAAAGGCAGCACCCACAAGGCCCATGCCTTTAGAGCGATCTTTATTTTTTGTGACATCTGCTACATAGGCCATGGCTGTGGAGATATTTGCGCCAAAGATACCAGCCACTGCACGAGCCACTAACAACATGGTAAAATCTTTTGAAAAGGCAAATGCCAGATGAGCAAGGCCAGTACCCATTAAGCTAAATAAAATAATGGGGCGACGACCAAGACGATCACTCCAACGCCCCCAAAAAGGAGCAAAGATCACTTGCATCAGAGAATATACGCCCAATAAAAGACCGATCTCTAAAGCTGAGGCACCAAATTTACTGGCAAGATAAGGGCTTAAAGGAATGATAATTCCAAAGCCTACAAGATCAATAAAGACTGTGATGAAAATAACAGCTAAAGCACTCTTAGATGTATTCGACAAAGTGGAATCCTCTTTAACTTTACTAGAAATACACTGTTAAACGCGCCTGGAGCAAGTCACGCTGCTCTGGTCTTTTTTGTGCAATGACAATAGATAATAGGCCCTCAACTCCATCACGAAGCTCCGCTCGTATACCGGGAGCAATGGCACCCAAAGGACCATTACCACTCATCCATTCCACACCGATATCCCCATGACCATTTTGAATACGATACCAGATGCCCGCAAAAGCCCCGTTGGCATTTCCAATACGAGGTTCATTGCCTGAGTAGGCTCCCATTTCTGCCATCAATCGTGCTCCAACACGATTTTGAAAGGCAAAATAGAGCAAATTATAATCCCAATAGTCTGCCCCTAAAGCAAAGCGATCTCCACCAATGGCAATAGACCATCCATCCTTTTCGAAATCTTGAAAGCTAATACGCGCATGAGTGGCCAAAGCCTTCATTAGCTGATCTGGAGTGGGTTCCCACCAATCAATACCAATATCCATTCGCCAACTGTAGATTCTTAAAATACCTGCTGACAGACCCACAACAGACTCATGATCGGAGTTGGCCGCTTTATCGATGGCATTGTAAGTGCCCAGATCATACTTGATCTCCCCATACTCCAAAGTTTTGGTTTGGGGAATCCAGTACCCTCTATGTGAAAGAGCCATGGCCTTCTCAGTAAAAAAGAGAGAAAGACCTAGAAATAAAGAAAAGACTGTCAAAGTTTTCATAGGACTACTATAAATAGAGCTTTCCACTTTTGAAAGGAGAGCTTATGGCACGCGGAGACAATAAACGATCAGCAAAAATGAGCCGAATCAAGAACCGTAATAAAAAAAAGGACCGTTTGAAGCGCCAAAAACAGGCCGCTAAAAAGAAGTAAGTTTATATTCTTGGGGGACGCCACAGTTACTGTGGCCCTCTGCTACCTTTCCGTCCATTTTTGACGACGTCGAAAGTGTGGATCTCTCATTCGAGTTGTAACTGCTGCCAACAAGGAATGCGCTTCCATCTTACCCATGACTTTGTCTGCCTTAGGTAACAAGCTTCGTGTTAGCGCTTTCCAAATAATGTCTGAAAATTGTACGCGCTCTTTCTTTTGGAGCCCTTAGGTCCGAAAGAAAAGGTTCCACCATGAGATCCATAGAAACGAATGGGTAATTCAAGTACATATAAAAGATCAAACATTTTGTATCTCAGCAAAAGACCTCCCATTCATGGGATACACCTATTTGCAGCTAATACCTTTATCAATGTAGTACTTAAAATCGATGATCCCCAGTAATAATTCTCCCTCGTCTTTGATCCTGACTTCCATAACAATTCCTAACACTAGACTTCATTTTTTCGTGAAAAATCTCGAAAAGAGACATGAGAGCCACAAAGAAACCAAGGAAGGTCATGCTCTATGGATATTTTTTTTCGACAAACAGTAAAAGTCATTCGTCTCTCCATCTTTACTGTTGTTGTGTTATTGATGGGCAGCACTCTAGCTATGGCACAAAGCTCCCCAAAGTTCAGTCCAAAGGGAGTGACTGGCTATGCAGGAGCTGGCTTTGCTTCATTCACTGTGAAAAATCCCACAGAAAGTTTCAAACTAGATCAAGGAAGCTTTGCAACCCTTGGTGGTGAAAAAGGATTCGGTCTAATGAATCTGTATCTCACCTTTGGCTTTGGCTACCTCACCACAAAAGGCCAAACAGCTTATGACTACACAACCCTCAATGGTGAAAACTACACAGCCAATGATGTGAACTTTAAAACTGAGGTTTTTCAAGCAAGCCTTGGCTTACGTTTAAAAATCATCGATGGGTACTTTATTAGACCGTATGTAGAAGGAGGGGGAAATTTTGGATACTACACCCTAAAGTATGAGTTTAGCTCAACACAAAAGGAAACTCTCAACTCAGTGGGAACCAATTATAAAAAAGAAGATTCCATTATCGATATTGGCCACTACCTAGAGGCCGGCGCTGAAATTTCCTTTTCTGATCGATTTGGTTTGCGTCCAGCGGTGCGATTAATACGCTCTGAGACCAAAGATGTCGAAACTTTAAACAAGCAAAAAATTCACTATGATTCTGAAATCTACTACCTAGGGCTCCTTGTTTCTTTCTAAGCCTTCTAATACCTCCTCTTAAAATTTATTGAGCCTCATTTTTTTGACTATTTGCGTCAAATCCTTTATAACATCATCTATGTTCATTTAAGACTCCGGAGGATCCATGCGTTTACATCAAGCCATCTGTTCTGTACTCACCTTACTCACCCTCAGCGGCTGCGGCATACCAGGCTATCAATTGAACAAAGAAGAGCGACGCGCTGACCTTGAGTGGATCTACGGTACCGTAAGAGTTAACTACGGCCCCCTTGAGCTCAAACAAGAAAAGTATGGTTACGATATTGATCAAGAAAAAACTCAATGTATTGCTGAAAGCGATGCCATTGAGATGAACGAAAAGACTAACGATAATTTTAGAGCCCTGGTCATGAAGTGTGTGTCTCGATTACAAGATGCTCACGTTTCTATTAATCAAATGGGTCTCATGGCTCCCGGAAAATCAAAAGTTGCCTATTTAGGTTTTAAAACAGAAAGAGCAAAATACAAAAATATAGACAAGCTTCAAGATGCACTCCGTGTGACTTCGCTATTGAAAAATGAAAAAAACAACCTTCTTCCTGTAAAAGTGGGCGATTACATTCTTGCTGCCAACGAGGAGCCTATTTTAGACGTGCTCAAAAAAGATTTAGTTCCTTATCGCAATGTGGGAAACGAAAGCGCCAGCCTCACTATTGCGGCAAAAAGTTTTGCTCTACGCGCAGGCAACACTTTGCCTTTACCAGAAGCTGACGACATTAAGCTGCTAGTCGCCCATAAAGATTCATTGGGAGAATACTCAGTTAAAACAATTGAACTACCTTGGATAAAAAAAGATCTATTCACTTTCTTAAAAGAGAACGCCCCCGACCAAGAAGCTCCCCCAACACCTAGTGCTAACGCTTCAGCTGAAGAGAAAGCAGCTATGTCTGTCTCTCATCTCTTCACACAACTGTTACGGGCAGCGCCAAGTCCTGTTAAGCAAATGGTGAAGTTTTTGAATATCCATCCTATAGATGGCGAGATAGTGATGGACGCGCCTTCACTAGAGAAGCTCCACAGTGTGGCTTTAGATTACAATTTAAATCACTCTTTTGCTTATGTAGACATGAACCCTGTGATTTACGCAACAGAGCCAGCTGAAAGCTTAGAGAACCTAAAAGCTGAAAGAAGAATCCGCGAAACTATTGCTGCGGACCTTAGCACTCCAGAGTCTATACAACTGGTTGCCTATGTAGTGAAAGAGCCTGTAATGAAAACCTTAATCGGCTATATCCGCATTGCTTCTTTTAGCGTTACTGCTGCCGATGTTAGAGTGTTTTCTCAAATGCTACAGCAAATGGAAGAGCTTAATGTAAAGGGCATTGTTATTGATCTTATTGATAATGGCGGTGGCAGCCTTCTAGATGGCTTGCAAATGGCAGCCCTTTTAACAGATAAACCAGTAGAATACCCAAGCTTACGCTTTTCTCTCAACACGAATTGGTTTCAAAGCTTTGAAGGTCGTGTCATTAACGGCACCAGTGACATCGAAAAAGAGTTAGCCCAGAGAATTCTTAATCAAATGCAAGAAGAGAGAGGGCAGGGAAAAAGACTTTCAACTCCGTTTTCTATACTGAATCTTTATCCTTTTGCTCGAGAGCAATTGGGTGAACTCTATCGTTTGAACCACAATACCAAAGTGGTCGTGGTCGCTAATGAGATGTGTGCCTCTATGTGTGACGTCTTTACTCAATTTGTAAAAGACAATCAGATTGGTCGTCTGATGGGCACTAAGGCCATGGGTGCTGGTGGTAACGTGACCATGCACGGAACGTCACCTAGCTCACTTTTTATGATGAATGTGACTGAAAGTCTTTTGATGCGAAAAGATAGTGGATACATCGAAAATGACGGTGCAGAACCTGATATCGAAGTTGATACTGTGGCTGACCGTACAAATAAGTTTTCGTCAGTTCTTACAAGGGCTTTTCAAAAAGCAGCTGAGTAGAAACTACTTGGTAGAGTTGAGTCCTGTGGCACCCATGTTGCTGGACTCAACAAATCCTTTTGAATCCTCATCTAGCATTATTAAGTAAGAACTTAAAACTGATCTTAACTTTGTTTCAAAACCCATACGCGCGCGTTTTAAATCTGAAATCTCTTGATAGATTTTCTTTAAAGAATCTCTAGCATCGCGAATAATCAAATCTGCTTTTTGACTAGCATCATTCAAAATGAGCTTAGACTCTCTCTCTGCATCGGATCTAATATTTTCTGCCATTTTGTGAGCTGTGGTGATCGTGTCCTTTAAAACCTGATCTCTTTCTTTGAGCTCGAGAAGAGCCAAATCTCGCTCTCTTAACCTTTCTCTCAGCTCATTTCTCTCTCTGATCACAACCTCTAGCTCATCAGCAATGGCCCTTAAAAAGTCCTGAACATCTTCTTCATCCAGACCCATAAATTTTTTCTTAAAGGTTTTATGTGTGATATCGATTGGAGCTATCTTCATAATATTAGACCCTTCCTTTGATCTTTTATTTTAGTCACGGCATAGAATAGCTATCAATGCCTATTCTTGTTACTGCAAATATCAAGACTCAAGCAAGTCTGTGGTGGGTGAGTCTTACTTAAAAAACTAGACTAAAGTTTTGCCCAACTCTTGATCTCTTAAAGCTGCTTTTTCAAAACTGTATCTTAAAAGTCGTTCGATTTCTAATTCCCTCATGGAGTCCAAACCAGCCCCAGTCACTCCTTTTTTAGAAACTACCTCATCTTGCAAGTGCATGAGTTGCGTGGTGCTTTGATGAGCTGCCACCATACTAGATCCTAAAAATGTCTGTATTGTCATTGCCTTAGCAACTTGGGGCTCAAAGCCATGCTCCTCCAACCAATCTTGCCAGTACATCATCAACTCATATAAAAAACCAACACCACTGGAGCAAGAGACCGTAAGAGCTTCAAACTGATCACCCTCCTCTGCCTTAACAACTAAACCCAATGGGCTTAAAAGATCCTCTATGGATTCATGCAAAGCTTCAGCCTCCTGGGTAGAGCAGTAACCAATAACACCTTTATTCATGCGTATGGCTGTGTTTGGCATGATACGAAAAATCCTTTTAGAGTTAGGTAAAAACTTTTTAAGTGTCTTTAGTGAAATTCCGGCAGCCAAGCTGATAATGATTTGATCTTCGCGAAATTGATGAGCCAGTGACTGCAAAACATCTAGTAAGTCCTGAGGTTTCACACAAAGAAAAATCACATCGCAAACATCTACAAGCTCCTCATTGTTAGCACATGTATTGACTCCAAATGTCTCTCGAGCCTTCTCTATTTTTTTTTCTGATCTATTGGTGACATACATTGAGTCTTTGGAGATCGAACCAGCTTCCAAGAGAGATTTGGTCAAAGCTTGACTCATTTTTCCAAAACCTATCATTCCATATTTTTTATTACGTATAAGATTCATATCTACTCCTTGCTTTTAAGCTCGCGAACCAAATATTCCAGTTCCTACACGAATCATAGTTGCGCCCTCTTCTATGGCCCACATAAAATCATGACTCATGCCCATGGAAAGATCTGGATTTGAAATTCCCATTGGGATCAATATTGCCTCTGCCAATGACCTTAATTCTGAAAAATAAAACTTGGCCTCCTTTTCATTTTTTGCCGGCGGAGGAATACTCATTAAACCCAATAAGTTTAATGTAGGTAAACCCATAATATTTTCTGCCAACTCTTTGATATTATCAGCATGAGCACCGGACTTGCTAATTTCTTCACCCTGATTAACCTGTATAAGAATACTTTGCCGCTTTTGACTATCCTCACATAGACGATGGATTTCTTGAGCTAAAGGCAGGCGATCAACAGAGTGAATAAGGTCAACCTCGCCGACCAAAAACTTGCATTTGTTTCTCTGCAAGCCTCCAATAAAATGCCAATGCACTGAAGAGTCTTGAAATTCAGATTTTTTTTCTGTGAGTTCTTGAACGTAATTTTCTCCAAAATGAGTGACACCCAATTGTTGAACCAAAAACATTTTTTCGAGGGATTGTTTTTTACTAACACCAATTAAAGTGATGGAATCTTTAGAGCGCTGAGATCGGCGACAAGCCTTTTCTATTTGCTCTTGAACAACATCTAGACGACTTTTAATTTCCTCTTCTAGCGACATCCCAACCATTCTTTGTAAGGAGTTCTTCTACTAGTTTAACAGGAAGACCCATAACATTGTCGAGATTTCCCTTAAGATGAGTGATAACTCCCTCAGGTAAATCTTGAATCCCATAGGCGCCCGCTTTATCTAAAGGCCTTTGGGTCTGCACATAGCGAGTGATTTCAGATGAGGACATCGCTTTGAAAGTGACCTCACTCGTTTCTAGGGCTGTCACAGAGGTCAGGACCTCCTGACCAGACGCTGATAACTCCATCAAGCAAATAGCTGTTTTCACCTTATGAGTACGCCCAGACATTCGTCCTAGTATGTTCTCTGCCTCTACCAGGTCTTTGGGCTTCCCAATGACCTCCCCATCAAGCACCACAACCGTATCAGAAGAAAGTAATAAAATGTCGTGTAAATTCAGCAACTTACCTGACTCTAAAAGAGCCTCAGACTTTTGTCGTGCTAAATCCTGAAGAGCTTCGTCTAAGCTTAGGTTTTCCTTAAGTTTTTCCGATATTTCTATGGAGAGAGTGTGAAATTGGTAGCCAGCTTTTTCTAGTAAAAAGCGACGACGAGGAGACTGCGATGCAAGTACTAAAGTTTTCATGGCAGTTCCTATGTAAGCACGAAGGAGATAATCATGGGAAGTGCTGACTTAATGCTCATAGCGGGATGCTTGCTTGCGGGCTGGTCAGTGTATCTTTTTGCGTCCGCACTTCTCTCTACACAAGGAGAGATGCAGGCTCTTGAATGGGCGACCATTGATAAGCCAGAGAAATCTCGCTCTCGGTTTTTAGAGTTCTCACGCCCGCTCACGCATCGATTCACTCTCGGATTAGCTTCAAAAGTTAAAAGCAATACCTATAGAAAAAGAATCACTCAAAAAATTCAAACCGCAGGGTTAGAGCGGGTTCTTAATGTTGATGAGTTCATTGGCCTACAATTTCTATGGGGCTTCTTTTTTCCTGTTTTCTTGGGGCTATTAAACTTTCTCCTAGAGCTCGATAATCCGCCACTCATACTTGTTATTGTGGCTGCTCTTGGCGCTTACTTTCCTCACTACTTTTTGTCTGATCAAAAAAAACAGCGGTACAATGATGTGATTGTAGATCTTCCCTATTACATTGATATATTAGCTCTTTCAACAGAGGCAGGGCTGGATTTTATCAGCTCCATACAGCGAGTTGTTGAAAAAGCTCCAGCAAGTGTTTTATCGGAGGAGTTTGAAAATGTACTCAGAGATATCCGTCTTGGTAGCTCTCGAGCTGAAGCATTACGAAACATGTCTAACCGATTGGACATGAGTGAGATCACTAGTTTTATTGCCGTGCTGATAGATGCTGATGCCACAGGGGCAAGTATCGCCGAAGTTTTAAAACAACAATCTGTACAGATGAGAGTGGATCGCTTTTCACGTGCCGAAAAAGCTGGAGCCAGAGCGAGTCAGGCCATTCTTATCCCTTTGATGCTTTTTATTTTACCAGCCGTATTCATTATGGTGTTTGGCCCCGTCGTTTTACAATTTCTTGGCCAAGGAGGCTCCTAATGCCTTCATTGTATAACAAAACTCAAGGTCACAAAATCACTGCGCAGGCAAAACTTGCCACTAGCTTTCTTGATCGATTGGTTGGCTTGATCGGAAAGGCAGAACTGATTGATGAATCCCTATGGATTAAAAACTGTAACAGTATTCATACTTGTTTTATGCGCTTCCCGATAGATGTCGTGTTTATGGATCAACAAGGAATTATTAAATCGTACAGAGAAAAGGTACAGCCTTGGAGATTTATAGCTCCCGATTGGAGTGTTGCCGACACTCTCGAGCTCCCAGCCGGAACCATCAGGAAGTTTAATATTAAACCTGGAGACCAGCTTTATGTTGATGAAAATTCTTAATACAGAATTAGCTGGCCAAACCTTTGAGCTTAAGAAAGGGGAGAACATTCTGGGTCGATCCCCCGAGTGTGACATTGTTTTGCTACTTCCAGGCATTTCTAAAAAACATGCCTCTATTGTCGTACGAAACGATGAGGTATTGGTGACTGACTTGCGATCTAGTAATGGCACCACTGTCAATGGAGTGCGAATTCTTAAAAAAGAAGTACGTCCCAATAAAGATAAGGTGAGCTTCCACCAAGTGATTGTAGAGTTTGTAACGCCAATGGTATCAAACACAAGCAGTTACCAAGACGTGGACCACCCCTCTACAATCACCAACCGCCCCATGAATGGCAGCCTTGCTCTGCAAGCCAACCTACAAACGAGCAACGCTCTCAACCCAGAAATACAAAACACCGAAAATCTTCAGCCTCTAGAGGTAGCTAAAAAGTATGTAGATGAAGTTGTTCTTGCAGGTGTGTACAAGCTCTTTGAAAGCTTCAAGTACAATCAAGTTCTATTTTTATTTATTTTTGGCTTTGTTTTACTTTCTACATTTTTGGCTGTTATGCCCATGATCTCTTTAACAAAATCATCCGTAGAACAAGAAAGCCAGAGGCGAGCCCTAACAATTGCTCGTAACTTAGCCATTAGCAATCAAACAGCCTTACAGCAAAACCTAGAAACAGCCGTTAGCATCCGAGCTGCAGAAAAAGAAGAGGGTGTGCAAGTAGCGCTTATTTTATCCTCCAAAGATGGCCACGTTATTGCCCCAACTGCCAACCTAGGTAGCTATCCAAATTTACCCTTTGTACATAAAGCACGTAAACAATCACATGAAATAGTGGAACAAATTGATGATGAGCTCATTGGCGCCAGTGTGCCTATACAAGTCTATCATCCCCAACTGGGCCCACAAGTGATCGCGTACTCCATGGTACTTTACAATATGGGAGCCATTGCCATCGATAGCTCACGCTATGTCAGCTTAGCCGCACAGATTTTTGCGCTAATGTTATTTGCCGGATTTATTTTATATTTATTATTGATGAAGTCTAATCAACAAATAATGAAGCAACTGGCATTTCAGCTCGATGAAGCCATTACCTCAGACAGTAAAAATATTAGCTCCAAATATCAGGTAGATTACCTAGATAAAGTCATCCTAAATATCAACACACTGTTACTCAACAGAGGCAATCAAAATACAACAAATACCACTGACCCTCTACAGGCAATAGTACAAGTGGCCTCCTTGTCCACAAGTCCGATCCTCATCATTGATTCAGACAATGTGATACAATCTCTAAATCCTGCAACAGAAGACCTGCTAGGCATGAGAGAGATACATCTAAAAAATCAATCCCTAGAAAGCATTAGCGATGAATCATTAAAAATAAGTATTCAGGATCTAATAGCACAGCTTGAAGTACAACCAATGCAACCGGCGATACATACACTTAACTTTCTTGATGTGAGCTATCAAATTGAGGTGTCACGCTTGCAATTTTCTTCGCCAACTCACTCCTATTACCTAGTGTCTTTCAAAAAAATGGAGAATGAGTTTTTATGAGTCAATCATTAGGAGCTACATTCTCTCTCACTCTCGCCAATGGCCCCAACAAGGGTCTACACTATCCTATTCAAACCCAGCAAATTCAAATTGGCCGTGAGTTAGATAATGATATTGTTCTTAAAGATCCCAAATGCAGTAGGCATCATGCCCAAATTTATGTAGAAAACCAGCAGCTCTATATTCAAGATCTTGGATCGCAAAATGGAATAGTTGTTAATGGAAAAACAACTCAGTTTAGTGCATTACACTACGGGGATCATCTCAGCGTTGGTGACACTCAATTTATTATTGGTGATAAAAATGGCACTGTGGCACATACGAAAGCGGCGACCAGTCTTTGGGCACAAAAAAATATAAATACCAATAAGTTACTATTTTATATTACCAGCGGTGTGGCCCTTCTGCTTATTATTAACTTTCTCAATCAAACTCCACAAAAAGCCTCCAGCCTTCACTCTGAAAAAGGCCAAGCTCAATTGGCGAGCCAAGCTGAGCAAAGTACATTGCAAACCATTAAGGATGATACAGATGAGGCCTACAGAGAAAAAGTCTCTCAAGGCATGTACACTCGCCAATATCTGGAAGCCCAGTCGGCTTACATACAGGGTTTCAGAGATTACCGTGAGGGCTTTTACAGTCGTGCTATTCAAAACTTTACGGCAGCATTGGCTCTCTACCCTTCACATGCTCTAGCACAAAAATACAAAAGATTAGCTGAGCAAAGAAGAGACGAACTTATTCAGTATCATATGTCTGAAGGCAAAAGAAATTTTGAACAAAACAAATATGAAATGGCAAAAGCTAACTATAGAAATGTAATGATTTTAATCAATAATCCAACACAGATCACCTATCAAGAAGCTAAACAAAGGCTACTACAGATTGAAATACTGCTGCGAGGTAAGTACTAATGAGTCGATTAAAAGTGTTTCATCATAATCTAGAAATCTTCAATGCTGAGCTTGACCCCAATAAAGAATATCTCATTGGTCGAGCTTCTGAGGCAGATATACTTTTACCTAAAGAGTCTATCTCTCGTCGACATATGAAAATTTTCTTTGAACATGATTCATGGAACATTGCAGCTCTATCCAATAGGGCTCGAGTTTATGCAGGAAGCCAAATTCTCAATGAAATGAGACTATTAGAGAATATTGAGTTTTATATTGATGACTATGCTTTTCATTTCGAAATAGGTCTGTCTCTACAAAATGAATCACAGCCATCATATCACTTAGAGGCCGAGAAAAATGAAGAGCACACCCAAATCGGATCCACTCATTTTATACCCACCTTGTTTGTCATTAATCAAAATACAAAGGAAGAACTAAGCTTTGAGTTAGAGGGCAAGTCTTGGATCGTTGGCAGAAGTACAAAATGTACAATCAACGTCGAAGAGCCAAAATTGAGCCGCCAACACTTTGAAATTGTCAAAACAAGCTCAGGCTATGAAATCTCTGACCTTGGGAGCTCTAATGGCACTCGCATTAATGACGAAGTGATTGAGCCTAAATCCACTCGACCTCTCGTTTCAGGTGATATTATTCGAGTGGGAAATACTTTTTTTGAATTACAACTTATAGACCCAGTCGTTCAAAGAGAACTTTTAAAGATGAAGCCGGAGCCAGCAACTTTTAACTCCCCATACCTAATGCCACCAACAAAAGCACCACCAATGCATGTGCCTCCTGTAGAAATGAGCCATAAGAAATTACCTCTACAATTTGCTATGATGATGCTCATAGGTTTTGTGCTTTACATGATGTTGCTGCCAGAAAAGGGACAAAAAAACAGTGCCTCTAAAGTGGCTGTTACCGCTCCCGTGACAAAAGAAAATCCTGAGCTTGAGTCTATATATGATTCTGCCAAAACTTTATTTGTTCAAGGGAAGTATGATTCTGCTCTTATTGAGGTAAAGTATCTTCATCAAAAAATTTCTAGCTACAAAGATTCAAAAGAGATGGAGAGCTATATCTATCAAGCTCTCAAAATACAGGATCAAAAAGACCTCATGAAAAAAAGAGAGCAAGAAAAACAGGAGTTTTTAGCCAAAGTGAATTCTCTGTTGCAAAAATGTTCATCTGAAAAAAATCTCAGTGAGCTCAATAAATGTCTTGGCCCCCTTTATGAATTAGACCCAGAGAATGAAAAAGCAAGGGCCCTCGTATCAGACCTTGAAGAAAAAGAAGCTGAAAAACAGCGGCAAGCTCTTAACAAAGAGCAATATGAGAGGGATCTTAAAAAAGGAGATCGGCTCTATCATCGTGCTACTAAGTTAGATCGTGACGGCGACTGGCAAGAAGCCCTTGAGGCCTATGCCGCCTATACGGACTCTTCTTATCCCGATCCCAACAATAAAAAACTTGTGGCAAAAGATCGTATTAAAAAAATACTTCAAGAAAAAGAAGCAAAAATCACTCAGTTTAAGGATGCGGCTGAGAAACTTAAAGCTAGTGAAAAGTACAAAGAGGCTCTCATAAATTTAGAAAAAGCCTATGCTCTCGCACCCAGTGATAACCATATCTATAGTCAAATGCAGGCCACCCGCAATGAACTCAACATCAAATTAAAATCACTCTATAGAGATAGTGTATTTGAGGAAAATCTTGGAAATATAGATGCTGCAAAACAAAAGTGGAGAACCATACAAAGCCTAGACACACCAGATGGTACTTACTACCAAAGAGCCAGCAGAAAACTGAAGCGAATGGGGCAGTAGACTTTATGCACTTGGAAGAGAGAAGTCTATCTAGTCAACATTATCGACCGCACCCCGAAGTTTTCTCAGAGCAGGATACCATTATTACTGTTACTCCATGGGGAGCACGCTCATATGCAAGACAAAACCTTCTTGACCTAAAAGCACACCTGCAAGCAAAAACCATAGACCCAGAAATGACCAACCCCTATGGCTCTCTAGATGGATTAGCAGACCCACTTCATCAGTTCAGGCTTGCCCTCCTGAGCCTTAACGAAAATATTCTACAAAACCAAAATAGTGAAGAGTGGCATTACGCTTGCGAGGTGGCTCTTATTAAAGTGGAAGGTTCCTGTTTGTTTTGGGCTAGCGTCGGTCAACCTCATATTTTAATTCAAAGGCCAAATATGTTTTTGCAGCCCATTAATTATGTTTATGACTGGAGCACTCAATTTTCTCCACAGTTATCACCCCTACCAACAGATCTCCTAGGTACTATGGTCAGCCCCATGATTCGCTTTGGAAGTTTTGTATTACAAAAAGAAGATGAAATCGTACTTATAAGTCGTAGTCATTTATCAGCAAACTCTTTAAAGACATTTGCAAGTATCAGCGATTTGACTCAAAACCTTACAGAAAAATCAGAGCTACTGCCCTCCTGGCTGGGCATCAGTCGCAGGAAAAATATAACTTAAAGGCTTAGCTCGAAAATCTTTCCAAACTCTGAGAAATAAAAGAGCAATGGATCTTGTATTTAGGCCCTTCGCTCTGGCTGCTAAAAACAGAGCTAACCCAAAACTCACAAAAAAGTTTAAAAGGCCCGTCAGCATGATCCCGACACAAGCATATCCCAAAAGGCTTAGGTCGGCCTGCAATTGATAAGCAGAAAGAGCAGCCAATGTTAAGGCGCTACTAGATAAAGTAACATGGCGAATATCTAAAGGAAGACCAAAAAATTTTCCAATCAAAGGTGTTAAGGCCAATAAAAAGCCAAGGGCAACACTACTCCCCACTCCAGAAATTTGTTTGAGCCACCACTGAGACCAGTAGGCTGTTCTTTCTTTTCCAAAAAGAATATTTAAACTTCGATTATGAGATATGGCATCTGGAATCCTATTAAAAACTATCCAGTTCTCTAACCATCCCCCCACTAAACTAGAAAGCCAAAGTATGGCTCCCGTGAGCATGGCAAAGGGAATCGTTAAGCTAAAAATAGGATGGTAACTTTTTATTTTGTAAGTCGCATAAGCCTCATCAAAAAATGTCGTACCTGTCATATAAAAATAAAGATAATGGAGAAGTATTGTAAAAGGAACAGCAGCACCTATATTTCCTAAAATAGAAATAAACTGAGATCTAATAATTCGGCGAACTTCGATAATAAACTCTAATCCCTTATTAGGTCCGCTCAATTGACTGATTTTATGGGCCAAAGTACTCGCCGTAACCGAAGGCTGTTTGGTTGCTAGTGTAAATCCTAAAAACTGCATGCCAATAAAGGTTGTAGCATAAGAAAGCCCCACACTTGTCACTTCAAAGAATGCAGGCAATCTTAATTTACCAAAGGAGTATTTCAGAAAAGTGGTAAGGACCACCACAACTCCACCACCAAAGGCAGATTGAAGTAAGTGAAAATACTCATGACGAGTTCTGGCAATATAATGCTCGCCCGTCACACCAGTTCTCTCCACAACCTTTTTAGCCATTAACCTCACATTGTTAGATAAAACATGTCCCACTTGAGTGTTAGATAGTTGATCCACAATCACATCTCTTAAAAATCGAGCAATCACAACGACCTGCGACGCTTGATCATGGGGAGTTAAAACTCGAATGATAGATTCGATTCTATTTAAAAGTTTTGTTAAGCGATCTAAACTGTAAACAATAGAAACACTCACCCCTGTGCTTTCTAAAGTACCGTAAACCTGACTAATTTTTTCTCGACACTGAACAATAATTTCTAAAATACGCAGTTCATCTTCAGAGTTCCATATATGCTCTAGCTCAATTCTGTCCTGTAGAGCACCCAACAAAAGTAAAAAAGGAGTGTTCTCCACAGAGTGCTGCTGCATTCTTGTACGAATCTCATAGGACAGCCCTAGTGCACAAACTTGAGACCCAAGAATAATTAAGCTTTGGTGCAAATGAGATTTAATATTTTTAAAGTGGTCTATTCCTAATTCCTGTTGACCATCTAATATTAACTTCTGCAATTGAACCAAGGACTCTGGATTGACCTCACCCAGCCAATGGGCCTCCTCCACATTTGAGTAAATATGGTTCACTAACTCAGAGAGCTGTTCTGGGCGAGGGGGACTGGGCTTAAATTTTTGTAAAAGACGATAGCCTATTTCTGAAAAGAAGCCATGGCGTTGAGACATACCCGCTTGTGTGAATAGTTCCACCGCCTCCGATTTTTGTAAAATAATACGCATAGTAGTAGAAAGTGCTCGCTTCCACTCCTCATTTCTCTCTACCAATTGCAGTATGAACTTTAATCTAACAATAGGTAGTTGATTTGGGGAACTCGACGAAAACATCTGAACATAAGAAAGATCTTGCATCCACTTAAGAAGCTGTTCGAACCAAAACACTCTCTCTTCAAAGGTGAGGTTGAGTCTTAATTGATTCAAAACATATGGAAGATCATGGTCGTGTTCAATTTTTTTCCAACGACGAACAAATTGCTTCCACTTATCTTTCTGTTTGTTCCAAATCATCATAACTCATCCAATATTTCTTCGCCTTTGGCGCTTTTTAACTGCTCCAAGAGCCACTCTCTCTGTTTTTTATACTCAGGTCTATACAAAATTAATTCAGCCGCAGAAGGACCTCTGACATCCAATACATCCCATATTAAAAAATTTAAATAGTTTAGAACACCAGCTCTACGCTCTTTAAGAAGTTCGGCATAATCTCTTAAAAAGACTTCTCTTGTTCTTTCAGACCACTGAGCTAAACTTCTAACGCTAATATCATCGCAGTTTTTGTCCAGTACTTCTCTAAGACAGGGGGAGAGATCTCGATCAGGAAGATGCCTTCCATCCAAATTTCTAAAGGCCAAATCTTCCCAATCTTTATTTTTATGTTCTTTCGCAAGACGAAGTAAATCTTTCCACTTAGACTGCTCTATGTATTTTAAAGCTAACCATGGGCTTAAGAAGCTTCTCTTTTCCGACTCTTTGTAAGCCATACCCATTGTACTGTCGGTTCTCCAAAGTCCAATGGCAACGTCAATACGACCAATCCAAGAGTCGTAATGGCCATTAAAGTAAGACCAATTAGGTACTGGAGCCATCCAATTTGTAATTTTGTCTATTCGCTTTTCGGGTTTAAAAGGTGTCAGTTCCAAGCGGTCAGTTAAAGAGTTATAGTAACGAATTTTATCGTCCAAGACATAGAGATCATAGGCGCTACGAATAGCGTAGCGAATGTTTCCAATATTTCTCCAAGCAGCCCATGAAGATTCAATGAGAATGGGGCGGGCCACAGGCCAATCGGCAGAAGGCGCCTGAAATAGTGGGAGCAGAGAACGCACTTCAAAATTTTTAGATTTTATTTTTGTATCGCCCAAAATATCAAAAAGCGTTTGGCCTAAATCTACTAACGAGACATTGGCATCAGCCTTCCAATTTAAGGCCTCATCCCTAGGCTTCTGTGGTGGCTTCACGAGAAGAGCCACTTGAGTGTTCTCAAAGTGAAGGTTTAAGCTCGCAAATTCATTGTATCTTTCTTGGTCAGAGTATCCATTAAGTCCTACAACAATAAAATAAAGCTGATCCCATTTTTTTTGTTTTTTTAAACTGTTGATCAGATCATTGAGCTGAGAGGAGAGTCTCTGTAAGCGCCCATTATAGGATTTCTCCACAGGACGTCCCCTTTTATCAAAATCAGGGGTATCTAAATGTTGCAAATCTGGAACATACTGGACAAGAAAAAACGGCCAATGATCTTTGCCCCATTTCACGGCTCTCTGCGTGGTTTCTTCAAAGTCTCGATGATAAACTCCCAATCGAATAGGAATCACATCATCAAATAATTCAAAACCTTGTTGCAGATTGTTTTTTCGCAAAATGGGAGCACCACCGGAGAATAAAGCTGTGTGAAACCCTCGACTATGAGCTAACTCTGGCACTGTTAAAATAGTCGGTGAAAGTCCATTGGGACCATTATGTCTAACGCCATGTTCAAAGGGCCACAGAGCTGTTAGTATCGAGGCCAGGGCCCCTTGGCTTAAGATATTCGGCGTATAAGCATGAGTGAACCTTACAGACTCTCTACAAAGGGCCTGAAACCCATCGTCATCATCATTATTTGGTTCATTATCAATGCAATTCACCGCTTCAAAAGGCAGATTTTCAAAAGCCACAATATAAACAGAATGCCCTTCAGTTTTTGTCAGCTGACATGAGCAAAGAAATAACGCCATTACAATGTATACATACACCTGGACCACTCTCATAATTGGGGAATGATACCTTGACCCAGCTTTCTAGGACCAGAGATAATTTAAAAAGATGAGACTTTTCCAACACTTTTATGTCAGAGGTCATACCCTATGATTCAAAAAATTTTCTCAATTGCACAGTATGGAGCTGAAGGTATTTTATGGTTACTCATAGCCCTCAGTATTTTTAGCATCGCGTCCATTATCGAACGCTATCTAACTCTCAAAAAAATACGCACCAATGGTCATAAAATCACTGAGCATCTCAACCAAATTTTGCAATCTCAAAATTTTGAAGAGCTCAACGAAATCTCCAAAGATCGAGACTCTCTAGAGGGACGCGCACTGGGGTATGCTATGAAGCATGCTAAAGATCATGGCTCTGAGGGTCTCAGTGAGTTAGTCAACAGCTACTCACTTATGGAAAAACCAAAGCTAGAGCGCTCATTAAACTTTCTTGCCACCGTGGGATCCAACGCTCCCTTTATTGGACTATTAGGAACAGTGTTTGGAATTATGAAGGCATTTAACGATCTCGGTCAAAGCCAGGGTGAGGCTGCTTCTGTCATGATTGGTATTGCAGAGGCTCTTGTAGCAACAGCCGTGGGCCTTTTTGTGGCGATTCCTGCCACTGTGGCCTACAACGCCTTTCGAAAACAAGTTCAGCAAATTTTGACGAACTTAGATTCTGTGAGAGAAATCTCTATTGCCTACGCAAAAAGAAAAGGGAAGTAATATGGCAGCAAGTGGTGGCGGCGACCGCGAAGATTTAATTTCAGATATTAACGTCACGCCTTTTGTGGATATTATTTTAGTAGTACTGATCATCTTTATGGTCACAACTCCTATCATTATGAAACCTAGTATCAATGTGAACTTACCAAAGGCCGCTAGTGGAGAAGAAAGCACACCCACTCCCCTCACCGTCTCTATCAATGCCGGTGGCGATATGTTTTTGAATGGCAAGCCTGCCAGTGAGTTGGAACTAACGGAATTTGCTAAAAAAGCCATTGCGGAAAAGCCCGACACTCAAGCCATCATCGCTGCTGATAAAGATGTTCCCCATGGACGCGTGATTTCAGCCCTTGATGCCATTAAATCTGGCGGCATCACTCGCTTCGCCATCAGTATCGATAAAAAATAACAAAGGTTCCTAGTTAAAAAAATCCTCTCAACAAATATCAGATCTGCGGATCTCAAACGCTCATTTCATTGTATTTTAGCAGTGACCCTCGTTTGCATAAGTGCCTTTCGCCATGAGCAAGAGGTGCAAACGAGGGCTCAAGGAATAGCCCCTTATTTTAAATAAGGGGGTAAGGTATGAACCAACACAGTAAGGTTCTTATCGACCGACTACTCAGAAAATTTAGATCAGGTCTTAGAAAACTGTATGTGATCTTAGCCTGGTTCAAAATACTCTGGTGGATCTGGACTTTGATCCGTTCTTAATTGGGCTTAAAACTTTCTTTGTGGGTGGTTATGTGTCAGTCACGGAAGGTGCCTTTTGTTCTACGCTTGTATCATTAGCAAACAGCGTTGCTGAAAATAGTATTGGTAGTAAGAAAGTAATTGCATGAACCATCGGTCCTCCTGATTTTTGCTTATGCTACAATACTTTTAAAAGCTGTCCAACCGGCCTCAGATATTTGACTATGCTGGATAGATAAGGACTCAAAATACATCCTTATGCAGCTGACAAAATCGTTGGTTTTTAGTCACTGACAGAATCGCTGGATATTTACAGGGAACATTCTAGGTGCCGCTCAAGGGCACAGAATAACACTCAAAACATGCAGTTTAGGCCCAATCGTAGCTTTAGATCCAATAAAACAATATAAGAAACTGGAACAGATCTCGCACTAAGACGATCCAAAGAAGGAAGTGTCACTTTATGAAATATCTATTGATTGCCATCCCAACTCTATTTTTAAGCCTCTCTTTAGCCCAAGCAGAGCAACGCTATCAGCCCAGTGCTATGGAGGTCATTCACAAGGCCTCCTACGGTGAAAGCCTGCTCACAGAGCGTATTCAAAAAAGTGCATACTTTACCGCCACATCTTTTGAAGATGGTGTTGTTCTCACCTCCCTCGACATGAACCTTCATACAGAGTTTTTTGGTGGAACCCGCATTACAAAAAGAGTAGAAAAAAACTGTAAAGAGATTGTCTATGCTGAGGGCCAAACAGAGGATACAAGAAACTTTATTATCTTTGAAAACTATCGCCCACCCATCGTTGATTCCAACTGTCGCGGTCGGAATCTAGATAAAAAATCAGTCTTGACTATTGTTATGGTTGAAAAGAGAACAGGCAGAACTTCAACGTCTCTATTTGAAAGCAAATAGCAAAAGACTTAAAGCTCTTAAAGGAAGTGAGACTATGTTAAAGAATTTTTTAGTGGTGAGTACCATATTTATTAGCCATATGGCTCTGGCTCAAACCCCAAAGTTTGACTGTGGTTCCAAAAAAGAAATTTATAACTGCCAATATCGCCCTCGCTCCGTGGTGACCACCCGTGATCAGCAAATTGCTGAACAGCTCGGTCGATTCAATCTAAAAAAAATAAAGGTCTGCCGCACAGAAGCTGAACAAGACTATTTGATGATCCAAGATTCTAATCTCAATGTTGAAGAGGGTGTTGTAACACAAACCACTGAGAACGCTGATAAATCCATTTTTCTGCTTCAACAAAAAAAGGATGATGTTCTGACTCAGTTCTTTTTAGTTGCCATGAAAAATGATGAAAAAGATATCGACGGAGCCAATGCTGGCATTACAGTGAGAATAAAAAAAGGCAAAAAAGATCCACAATATCTATTGATCAAATACTTCTGCGAAGCTCCCCCTAAAAAAGAAGAAGAGCCAAAGTAGTTTTTAAGAATGACCCTTTTCCCTAAGGATGAGCTGGTTTGGCTTTATCCCTCAGTGGTCTTTGAATCACATGGATGGCATGACCAAGAGTCGCCTCTGCAGCCTCCATCATGGTTTCGCCCAAAGTAGGATGAGGATGAATGCTCAAAGCAATGTCCTCTAAGCGGGCTCCCATCTCAATAGCAAGAACGGCCTCACTGATGAGGTTCGAAGCCTCGGGCCCAACAATGGTACAACCCAAAAGTACATTGGTCTTAGAATCAGCAATCATTTTCACAAAGCCATCAGCCGCCATCATAGAAACGGCACGACCATTGGCCGCAAATGGGAACTTACCCACCTTTAAATCCTGATAACCCTGAGCCTTGGCCTCTTCTTCGCTCAAACCACAGCTAGCAATCTCTGGATCGGTGAAGATCACAGCAGGTACTGTTTTTGTGTCATACACACGGTTCTGACCAGCAATCACATCAGCCACAAGCACACCCTCGTAGCTGGCTTTGTGAGCCAACATAGGGTTGCCAGCAATATCTCCAATAGCATATATGCCAGCTACATTAGTACGTCGCTTAGGATCTACAATAATAAAACCCTTTTCGCTCACCTTCACACCAGCTGCTTTCAAGTTGGCCTGATCTGAATTAGGTTTACGTCCTACAGTCACCAAAATTTTATCAGCTGTTAAGGTCTCCGTTTTTCCACCTACTTCGACACTGACTTCAAAGCCAGATTTAGATTTTTTGTATCCCTTAGCTTTTGCATTGGTAAGGATGTTCACACCATTTTTCTTGAGCTTGCGAGCCACCACTTGGGCCGCTTCTTTATCTACCACACCAAACAAAACATCCGACATCGCCTCGACAACTGTAACATCCACACCTAGGTGAGACATATAACTGCCAATTTCTAAACCAATGTAGCCGCCACCAATCACCACTAACTTTTTAGGTAAAGCATCAATGGCTAAAGCTCCGGTGGAGGAAAGAATATTTTTTTCATCGAATTCAAAACCGGGAATCTGAATGGGACGAGAACCCGTAGCGATAATAAAGTTTTTTGCACGCACTGATTTAGTGCCCTCTTTGGAGGTGACCTTTAATTCTTCTTTAGAAACAAAGCTAGCCTCACCTTTAAGAATTTCTACTTTGTTACCTTTAAGCAGCATCTCCACACCACCGGCCATGCGATCGCACACCGATTGCTTCCAAGAGACCATTTTTTTCATATCCACAGAAACCTTAGAGGCCGAGATTCCCATTTCTGGTGCTTCATGCTCTAAACGATGTAAGAAATGAGCAGCAGTGATCATGGCTTTTGAAGGGATACATCCCACATTCAAGCACACACCGCCAAAGTACTCTCTCTCTATTACTAAAGTTTTCAAACCATGTTGAGCACAACGAATGGCTGCAACATAACCACCGGGACCAGCACCAATGACACACACATCGTAGGACATCTCTTAGCTCCTCATTTTTGCTTAAACTCTTATTAGGCAAGATCCATCATTAGGAGACCTGGATTTTCTAAACGATCCACAAAGGCCGTAATGAATCGCGCCGCCACAGCTCCATCAATCAAGCGATGGTCCGCAGTCACACTGACATTCATCACCTGTGCCACATGAATTTCTCCATCACGAACCACAGGTCTTTCTACAATTTTATACATACCAAGAATCATCACTTCAGGATGGTTAATAATAGGAGTGGCATAAGTGCCACCAATGCTACCAATATTAGTAATACTCATGGTCGCACCCTTCATCTCTTCAAGCCCTAACTTTCCAGCACGAGCTTTGTCTGAAAGTTCCACAATCTCTCGACTTATATCTAAAATTGACTTTCTATCGGCATCTTTAATCACAGGCACTAACAAACCTTGTGGGGTATCCGCAGCAAAACCGATATTGAAATATTTTTTGTAAACAATCTCTTGAGCTGCATCGTCAATGGATGCATTGAACTCTGAAAAATCTCGCACAGTGGCTATCAAAGCCTTCATAATAAAAGGCAGGTAAGTGATCTTTACAGATTTGTCAGTGAGCTTTGCTTTAATTCCGGCCCTCAATTGCACAAGCTCTGTGACATCGGCCTCATCCATCAAGGTAAAGTGAGGAATCACGTGCTTTGCCATTTGCATTTTTTCTGCAATTTTCTTTCGAATGCCTTTAAGAGGCACACGCTCTTCAGAGGCTCCACCTAGACCTTGATAGGCAGGACGAGGAATAGAGGATTTTCCAGGGGCATAAGTTTCTAAGCCGGCGCCTCCTCCACTTGTTCTTGCCACATCATCACGAGTCACACGACCAGCAAGGCCAGAGCCTTGCAATTCATTGATATCCACATTCATTTCTCTGGCTAAGCGACGGGTACTGGGAGTGGCCAGCACTCGACTAGAGGCCACAGGAGGATAGATCTCTCCGCCATTCGAAGAGCTTCTTGCAAATGTAGGAGCGCCTGCACTAGTGGCTCCAGCTGGAGGTGTAGATTTTGGTGTTTCTTTTTTTGAGGCTTCAGCCTTGGGGGCGTCTTTTGAACTAGCTCCAGCACTGGTTTCCATTTCAATGAGAACATCGCCGACCTTGATTGTGTCCCCCTCTTTTGCCTTCACTGCTGTGACTTTTCCTTTATGGGGGCTAGGCACCTCGACAGTGGCTTTATCAGTCATGACTTCAGCGATGGCTTGATCATGCTTCACCTCGTCACCAGGCTTCACTAACCATTTGATCAATTCACCTTCTGTTACACCCTCACCGAGTTCTGGTAGTTTGATTTCCATGCTGGATTCTCCTTACGATTTTTTTCTATGATGCCTTTAATGAAAAATTCACCTGCTTTATAACTACTTCTCACAAGAGGACCACTGGCCACATACAAAAATCCCATACCTTCTGCCTCTACCTGCCACTCCTTGAATTTTTCAGGAGTCACATAGTTGGCCACAGGAATATGTTTTTTTGTTGGCTGAAGATATTGACCAAAGGTCACCACATCACAGCCCACTTTTCTTAAGTCCTTGAGCGTTTGACGAATCTCTTCATCTTCCTCTCCCAAGCCTAGCATAAGCGAAGACTTTGTATAGATGCTGGGATCTTTTTGTTTAATGAATTCCAACACACCCATAGATTGCTGATATCCAGCACGAACATCTCGCACTTGCTTTTGAAGACGCTCCACTGTTTCAATATTATGGGCAAAAACATCGGGATGAGCATCTACAAGTATTTCAATCAGATGTTTTTGTCCTTTAAAATCAGGAGTGAGAATCTCCACAATCATTTCTGGTCTTTGCGATTTGATGGTTTCTATGGTTTTTGCAAAATGGCCAGCACCTTCATCGGGAAGATCATCGCGATCCACACTGGTGATCACCACATAATCTAATTTCATTTGAGCAATAGCATAACCAACTTTGTAGGGTTCATCGACATCGATGACTCCACGAGGATTTCCTGTTTTAACAGCACAGAACTTACAGCCCCGTGTGCAAACCTCCCCCATGAGCATAAAGGTGGCCGTGCCACCGCTCCAGCATTCAGCAATGTTTGGACAGCGCGCCTCTTGGCAAACAGTGGCCAAATTGAGCTTGGATAGCATGTCTTTGATTTCGTTATAATTTTCCCCAGCAGGGGGCCGTACTTTTAACCAACTTGGTTTCATTTATCCTTTGTAGGTGATTGCCTTCCCTTTTGCAATGCATAGCGCAAATCGGCAATCTTACCAGCATCCCTTGCTAAGCATCGTGACCGCACTAAAGACCTGGCATAAATCATCTCAAAAAGGGGAATGGCCATGAAATTTAACCAAAGATTGCTCGAAGGCACTTTTTTAAAACGCTATAAGCGTTTTTTCGCTGATATAGAGCACCAAGGACAGGTGATCACCGCCCACACCCCTAACTCAGGAAGTATGAAAGGTTGCAACACACCCCACTCTGCCTGTCGTTTTTATGACCATGGCAAAACAGATCGCAAACTACGCTACACTCTCGAGATGATCAAAACACCTACTAGCTGGGTAGGTGTCAATACCATGCGACCCAATGCTTTGATGTTTGAAGCTTGGCAAAACCAACTCCTTAAAGACTGGAAAGGCTTTGATAGAGCTCAACGAGAGGTCAAAATCAGTGACAAAAGCCGTATCGATTTAGTGCTTTGGAAGTCTCGAGATCATCAAGAAGAAAAACTATTAAAACCAGATTTTAAGAAACTCAATGGCCCTTTTCATTTTGTTGAAATTAAGAATGTGAGTATGGCCGAAGGCAACCTAGCTCTCTTCCCTGACTCTGTCACCGAGCGAGGACAAAAACATCTCAAGGAGCTGATGACCCTACAAAAGATGGGACATAGCACGGAGATTCTTTTTGTTGTGCAAAGAGAGGACTGCCAGAGCTTTAGCCCAGCCGATGATATTGACCCCGAGTATGGAAAGCTCCTAAGGCAGGCCAAAGAGACCGGTGTTCGATTGAGCTGCTACACCTGTAAGCTATCTCCTACAGCCATTGAGATAACTCCTAAAAAATTAAAAATTGTGTTCTAAATAAAAAAAGGGAATGCTTTCACATCTCCCTTCTTAATCTCATGATTTAAACAAAAAATTACTTAACGCCTTTGTCTTTCAAAATGCGATCAATGATCTTTTCAAACTCAGGCATTGGATAAGCGCCCTTTAGAGAGACACCACCCACTAAAAATCCAGGGGTTCCTTGAAAACCAAATTTCTTAGCTTCTTCCATATCCTCTTCAATACGAGCCTTTACTTTTTCACCTTCCATGTCTTTTTTCATACGAGCCATGTCAGCTCCTGCTTTTTTAGCAGCCTCATCTAAGAACTTTTCTTTCTTCGTTCTTAGCTGATCTTGTCCATCAAATACGAGGTCATGAAACTTGTAGGCCTTTTCAGGGCTTTGAAGAGCAATGGCCTCAAAACGCTTAGCCGCAGGCATCGCCATAGGGTGAAACTCTAAAGGAAGGTGTTTATAAACAAAGCGAATTTTGTCTCCGTACTTTTGCTTCACTTCATTGACAGTATCGTAACCACGCTTACAGAACGGACACTCAAAATCAGAGTATTCCACAAGCACAACTGGAGCGTCTTTTGGACCCTGCATGGCTCTGTCTTCAGAAAGCTTGGCTTGTCTAGGGTTCTTAAACTCTTCTTCACGAGCTTTTTCTTCTTCATGAGCCTGACGATCAGCAGCTCCCTTTTGAGCCTCACGAGCTGCCTCTTGAATAGCGTCCATGATCTCCACTGGATTCTTTTTAATGGCTTCTGCTAAAATTGTGGGATCCTCCTGCAAGGCTTTTTTAAGTTGAGATGAAGATGGAGCACAAGCAGTTAGTGATAAAATCACCCCTAACGCCAGTACATAAAAATAATTTGATATTTGTTTTTGGACTTTCACGTTGCGACTCCTTTTTAGTCTATGGCCAATATGACCCAATAATAGTAAGTAATTCTGAAATACAGCGCAATGTCTTTTCCTCATGAGCCCTAGGCTTTCGTCAAATCATGCTAATTCTTGGGAACATCTGGAGCTGCTTTGATAAGACGTGCTTCTGTGAGAATGATGCCTGTGTGTGGATTACGTATTTCATATAACTCTTCAGGCCGAACCTCGACTCTTTGCACCGTACCCATCAAGCTTAGACTTTGGTCGCTGCAGAAGTCTTTCACCACGCTGGATACCAATCCCACTTTTTTTCCACCCCTGTATATTTCTGCTGCGGTATCAATATGTGCACCGGTGGGGCAGCTCAGTTGAACCAATTTTTTAGCGACATTGCCATAAGTGTGCAAGCGCTCCACCACTTCTTGCCCAGGATAACAGCCTTTATTTCTATGAACATAATCATAAAGACCACTTTCTAAAATGATATTGGCATCCCCAATATCGACCTGATCTTTAGGAAAAAAATGAAGGGCCCTTAAAGAGTCATGTTCTGCGCCAGAAATCCATCGACCTTCATTAGCAAAACGCTCCTTGAGCATTTGGAACTGATCTTCTGTAGCCCCCAACAAGTACCCCGGCAATGCCCACGGCTCCGATCGCAAACACATAAGATCAGAGTTCACGGAAAGCACAGGAGCTGGCCATTGCTTTTCTAGGGCACTCGTTTCAAGGCTTAAAACCTCTTGAAACTTATCTTTGGCACCTACGCCACGAACCTCTAGCCACTTCCACTGATTATTTTTTTGAAACTGAATCTTTTCACCAAAATGCATTTTATCAATATATTTAAGAATACGATCGGTGCTTTGTGGTTCTGAAAGAAGGATCACTTTATCTTCCAACTTAATAATTAAAAACAGACAAACAACAGAACCATTGGCATTCAGAAATGCTCCCGGAGCGCTAGAATGCAAAGGCATAGACTTTATATCTTGCGAGGAAATACGATTTAAAAAATCAACAGCTTCGGCTCCGCTAACTTCCACAGCCGCGCTGGAGCTTCGATCGAAAAAAAAGAGAGATTGAGACATCCTTATTAGTTACCAGCTTCAAAGCAAAGGAGCAACCAGTGCCACTCTATCTCGTCCTTGGTGAGGAGCTGAAACTTTAGGCACCCTCCTTGCTCATAGATTGTAGTCATGAAGAGTTTTATGCTGAATCTACATTTTAAAGGCCTTAGAAATCGAGGCTTTGGCCCTTTTAGGGCACCTCTCTATATTTTTTTCCTCCTCGCCTTGGGAGCCTGTGGACCCGGTTTTCAGGCCAAAAGCTTGGATCCTATGACTGGACTTAGAACCAATACCTTTAAAGATAAAAACGCTAAAGAGGGGCGGCAAGACTCAACAGACATCACTTCTGACACTAACGAAAATGAACTTATAACAGAAAAGCAACCTCACCTTGCCCGCTACGCTCCAGAAGAGGCCCTGGGCTTTTATGCTGAAGGAACACTCATTAACTCTGTTCCACTTCCAGAAAAGGGCCCCGGCTATATCACCAATGCCTACCAACGAGATTTCCAGTGGGGCACTAGAAATCTCATTTCTGTGATCGAATATGCGGGAGCTCAGCTCTACAAAAAATATGATCGCAACATGACCGTGGGAGCCCTTTCTCGTCGTACGGGTGGCTCCATTGGCCACGCCAGTCATCAAAATGGCCTTGATGCTGATATTAGCTACCTCACTTGGGATCCTCAAAACCTGAGTTCATTGATTCACAATGGAAAGCTCACGACCAATTTTGATTACCAAAAAAATTATTTTCTCATTCAAACATTTATCAGCACGGGTCTCGTTTCTCTTGTGTTTGTAAGTCCCCAAGTAAAGCGAGCCCTCTGCGAATATTCAAAATCCATTGGGTTATCTTCGGATCCCATTCAAAAAAGAATTATTAGCTATAAAGATCATGACACCCATATGCACGTACGCATGTACTGTCCCGTTACAAGTCCAAAGTGTGAAGGACAGCTAGAAGTTTTAAGTCACAATGGTTGTGATGAATAAAGGAGATTGGAATATGAAATCCTCTGCTGTTTTTTTGCTACTTTTTGTTAGCTCTCTTGCTCATGCAAAAGACGAAACTAAAGAGTTTCTTCAATCAAATATAAGGCAAGCAATTCAGCTAGCCGGGCAAAGCACCTCTGAAGTGACCTCTGTGATTTCTTCTAAAAACCAGCAGATGGTGATTCAGGTTGTGCCCTTAGCAATGGATACGGCACAGGCCGATATTTCTCACAAAGAGGCTTCCCCTGAAGATCCTAAAACCTCCTATGTGGCTGGCGTAGAGACTGGTACACCCATCAGGTATGCAGGATTTGGTGGTGTGAGGTTTTGGAGAGCCTTGTTTGAGATTGATGGATCTCTTGGACGCGCTCAAGATTCTCAAAACATTGCTGGCATGTTAAAAGCGCAATTTGCCCCCCTAGCACACGTTGGGGTTAAGCAAATCTATGTTGGCGGTCGATTAATACACGTAGAAAACTGGACTGATAATCCCCAGTCTATTGTTCAAAAACAAAACATAAGAGGTATTGGCCTTGGCTTAAGGCAAAAACTACCCTCTGACCACAACGATTTTTCTATAGAAATTTTTGGAGAGGTTGGAAAAAATTGGTGGAACACCCAACTCAACAACGAAAACATGACCGTTGTGAAAAGCAATGGTTGGTATTTTGCTGTCGGATTAAGCCTTCTTAATAATTATCGATGACCCTCTGGAGGTTCACCATGCAACAACGAAATTTAGTATATCTCATTTTTGCGCTCGCCATCACTCCCCTTGTGCTATCATCTACCACAACATTGGCATCAAATCTTGTGAGCATCGTACCTCAAGTGGTTCATACAACTTTGGACTTAGATCTAAAAGATTATGATGACTTAGTTCGTCTAATTCAAAAAGAAACTCGTCAATGCTACCAAGAAGACAAACAACATATAGCTAGTAACCCTTATTTATTTTCTGAAAACTTAGATGAAAACAACATTAACTACTCTCGTGAGCTCACCGAGTGCCTTGAAAAAACAATAAGCCTCGTGCTTTCCAGAAGAGATCAGAACGATCACGTGCAAAGGGATTTATTACCAAAAACCATTTTAGAACTTCCCGAAGACCAACGATTAAACTCTCTTCAGCACGTGACAGAAAAAGCTCTCTCTCTGTACAAGAAAGGATCTTCCTTAGAGCAAAGAGCAACAGGCTACGAACAGCTCAAAAATCTTTTAGCGGAATATCACGCTAAGCTTAGAAGCGCCCAAAAAGATATTTACGTACCACTGCTTCATGTGGTGGTTCAGGCAAAGGCCGAGGTTCCCGGCGAGATGATTACCTATAGGGCAAATCACGGCGGCGGCACGTCTCCTTCTCCCTCTTTAATGGCAGAGAAAATTTTAGAAAATATTGAGAGTCATTGAATCCAGTCTTTGGTCCAGTACATCGCGCAGGTAGAGATTGATATCATGGGCCTATGAAATACATCATGATTTTTCTTTTAATGGGCCAAAACGTCTTTGCGCAAACTCCTCAAAAACCTCAGCGTCAGCCTGCAGAAATTGGCGATACAAGTATATATGAGGAGTCCGGTGCACGCATACGCACATCTACAGGACAAAGTTTTTCCTATGACTTTGATGGCCTCACAGACTTCATGTATTACCTCCGCGCAAAAGACCCCGCCAGCTATCGACGCCTCTTCCAAGAGTATAAGTCTGTTGAGTCCTCTCGAACATGGATGAAATATATTGGCTGGGGAGCTGCCATTGGTGGGGGAGCTCTCATGGCCTTATCCTCAAGTATCAGCAGCGATAAGAGC
>Ga0066639_10000129_pt1 | contig 58901 bp, 58 predicted proteins | sample CryGeyCG2114_010_2_FD_59504 | JGI IMG/M metagenome (GOLD analysis project Ga0066639, IMG submission 59504) | Groundwater microbial communities from aquifer - Crystal Geyser CG10_big_fil_rev_8/21/14_0.10 | ecosystem: Environmental > Aquatic > Deep subsurface > Groundwater | place: USA: Utah...
CCGCGTTGATGGCACGGCAGTGATAAAAAAGAAGATAAACGGCAATTACTACACATTGGCTCAAAAATCTTTTTATTACGCTGACGCGCCGTATAACCGCGACACCAAACCCAATCTTATCCCTGGCCAGAAATGGATCGGCTTAAGAAGCGAGATAAGGACAAATCCCGATAATACAGTAGACATAAAACTTTTTATTGATAAAGATAAAACAGGGGATTGGGTTTTGGCCGTGGAAGCCAAAGACGACGGCAAAACTTACGGCGGAAGTGCGATATTAAGCGAAGGCTACGCTGGTATCCGAACGGACTTTATGGACGTAGAATTTGACGATTTTCAAATTATAAAACAGTAATTAAATACAAGCCCGACCGAGCCTGAAGTGAGCGGGCAAAAATGGATGGGGTCGGGGGAGAGGAAATTTTTGCCCGCGAGCGAAGTCGTAAAGACACTCTCGAAAAACAAAACTCCCATAAGTTATGGGAGTTTTGTTTTTTAGATTGTTTGGTTAGATTCTCTCATGCTGGGTGTGGGAGAACGATGGTTCCCCGTGTTGGAAAATATTAAAAACCGTGGGTTTTCCCTGGGGATGGCCATTTTTCTTGGTTTTGGGTCTGTTTTGCTATATATTAGTTATATGTTGCAGGATAATGATAAAAAAGGACATTTTCATCCAATTACTCACATTACCAGAGAAATTGTGGGTATTTTTAGTAAATTGGGATTTCAGGTTGTGGAGGGTCCTGAGGTTGAAACCGAATACTATAATTTTGATGCATTGAATATTCCAAAAAATCATCCAGCTAGAGATTTGTGGGATACCTTTTGGCTTAAGGATGAGGGTAAGCTGTTGCGTACTCACACTTCGCCAGTTCAGATAAGGTATATGGAAAAAAATAAACCGCCAATTAGCATAATAGCTCCAGGAAAAGTTTTTCGTTATGAGGCTACGGATGCTACTCATGAGGCTCAGTTTTACCAAGTGGAGGGGCTTTTGGTTGGTGAAAATGTTTCTCTGGCAAATTTAAAAGGAGTGCTGACTCATCTTTTTGAGAATCTGTTTAAAAAAAATATTGAAGTGAGATTCAGGCCGAGTTATTTCCCTTTTGTGGAACCGGGAGTGGAAATAGATATGTCTTGTTTTAACTGTGAGGGTGACGGATGCAATATCTGTAAGCAGACCGGGTGGATTGAGATAATGGGAGCTGGGATGGTTCATCCAAAAGTTTTGTCTAATGTTGGTATTGATTCTAGAAAGTATCAAGGTTTTGCATTTGGTGGCGGTATAGACAGGCTTGCAATGCTTAAATACGGCATTGATGATGTTCGGGTACTGTATGCTGGTGATTTGCGCTTAGTTGACCAATTTTAGCTTAAATTTTAATTATGAAAGTTTCTTATAACTGGCTTCAATCTATTTGCGGAAATGATCTCCCTGACGTTGCTAAGGTAGCGGAAGTTTTGACTACTCGTTCATTTGAGGTTGAGTCTGTGGAAGACAAAAATGGAGATTTTATTTTAGATATAGATATTTTACCAAATAGAGCCCATGATTGTCTGTCTCATTATGGTATAGCAAAAGAGCTTGGAGTAGTTTTAGGGTTGCAATTAAAAAAGGAAAATTTTGGAGAAAACAATGTGGGTGTTTCTGAGGCCCCCTTGCAAATAGAAGTTTCTGATGAGAAGTTGTGCAGAAGATATATAGGTAGGTCAATAGAGAATGTGAAGACAGGCCCTTCGCCAGATTGGCTTAAAGAAAGGCTTGAATCAATAGGTCAAAAATCCATAAATAACATTGTGGATGCTACAAACTTTGTAATGTTTCATTATGGCCAGCCGTTGCACGCTTTTGATAAAGATAAGTTAGATGGTTCTGTAATAAAAGTAAGGATGGCTGAGAAAGGAGAAAGTCTGGTTACTTTGGATGGGAATGAAGTAGAACTTACTGAAGATGTTTTAGTGATTGCGGATGAAAAAGATGCCTTGGCTATTGCCGGCATAAAGGGGGGCAATAAGGCAGAAGTAGATGCTAATACAAAAAATATCATTTTAGAGTCTGCTAATTTTGAGTCATCTAACATTAGACTCACATCAAGGAAGGTTGGTGTTGTTACGGATTCGTCTAAAAGGTTTGAAGTCAAGATTAGTCCTAATTTTGCTGAAAAAGGTATGGATGCGGTTTCTGCTCTCATCTTAGAAATCGCGGGCACGGAGGAGACACAAATGGGCGAGAAAAAAGATTTTTATCCTAGGCAATCTGGAGTATATAAAGTCGGGGTATCTTTGGCAAAAATAAATAAAGTTTTAGGGGCTCAAATTACGGAAAAAGAAGTTGGTACTATTTTTGATAGTCTTGGGTTTAGGTACGAGAAAATAAATACAATAAAAAAAGTCTTAGAACTCGCTACTCAATTTGAAGGAGTGCCGTATAAATATGGAGCTAGTGTTCTGTATGACGCACCAAGAGCTTTTGACTGCTCCTCATTTACCGCGTATTTATTTGCTCAGGCTGGCATTTCTATACCGAGAATTTCTATAGATCAGTATTTTTATGGAGAGGAGGTGGAAGAAAACAATCTAAAACCGGGTGATATTATTTTCTCTGATACTGGAAGGGGGAAGACTTTTGATACGAGTGTGGAATTCATGAAAGGACTCAAAATAGATAGAGGTATTGATCATTGTGGTTTGTACTTAGGCGATGGAAAAATTATTCATGCGTCTCGTCATAACGGAACAGGAGAAGTGGATATAGAAGATTTGAGTGAGTCAGAGCAGTTTCAAAATATCGTTGGAATAAGAAGTGTGTGTGGCGGAGATGAAGAAAGATTTGTTGTATCTGTGCCAGAAGACCGATTAGACATCAGAATTTCCGAAGACCTTATAGAAGAGGTTGGTAGAGTTTATGGATATGAAAATATAAAAGATGTTTTACCAAAAGGAAATGAGGTTTCGTCTTTAAATAAAGAATTTCTGTATAAAGATATTGTGCGCAATATTCTGGTAGGTATAGGTTTTTCTGAGGTATACACTTATTCTTTTGTCGAGAAGGGTGACGACAAAGTGCATATTGAACTTCTTAATCCTCTGGCTAACAATAGACCGTTTCTGAGGCACAATCTGTTTGATGAGTTGTCTGTAAAGCTTGATTCAAACGCGTATTATGGAGATTTGCTGGGGGTAGACAAAATAAAAATATTCGAGGTTGGTAAGGTGTTTAGTAAAGATGGGGAGAGTAATGTTTTGGGTATAGTAGTAAGGCATCTAAAGAAAAAAAGAAAAATAGAAGAAGAAAATAAAGAGGTTATGGGCGTCCTAGGCTTAGTTCTCAGTGAGTTTGGTTTGTCGTATGAGCAAAAAGGAGAAGTCATTTTTGTTTCAGGGATAGAGGTGGGCCGTGTATCTGAAACTATTATTGAAATTAATTTGGATAAAATATTTTCTGGTCCGGATGTTTTGGTGTCAAAGGATTGGTCTCCAGAAAATATATATATTCAATCTCCGTCTGTTCTATACAAACGCTCGTCTAAGTATCCTTTTGTCTCAAGAGATATTTCTATGTTTGTGCCTAGCGATGTTGAATCAGAACAAGTTTCAGAAATGATTCTTAAAAATGGAGGAGATTTAATCGTTAACATATATTTATTTGATGTGTTCGAAAAAGATGACAAAAAATCTCTGGCTTTTAGGTTGATATTTCAATCTTATGATAAGACCTTAGAAGATGGCGAGGTGAATGAGATTATGGAAAAGATTAACTCAGTATTAATAGCCAAAGATTTTCAAATTAGATAATGATATTAGATGTACCATATTTTACTCAATATAGCGCAAGAGATTTTTCTTGGCAGGAAAGGTCTTGTGGTGTTGCTTGCCTCAAAATGGTTTTAGATTTTTATGATGTTGGTGCGCCAACGCTTGATGATCTTATAGAGGATGGAAAAGAAGATGGCTACATTGATGGAGTAGGCTGGAAACATGACTATTTGGTAAAAATGGGTCTCAGGTATGGCCTAGTCGGTTCGCATAGAAAAGAATTTAAGGGTAGTGAAGACAATTTATATGAGTCTATTTTGGAGCACATTAAGTATTTAAAAGAAGAAAAACCTGTTATTGTTTCTGTTGTAAAAAATTTTGAACACAAGGACAAGCCTCATTTGGTTGTATTGGTTGGTTTTAGGGAAGATGATAGCGGTGAAATTACTGGGTTTTATTATCACGAACCGGACTCTCTGAATCCAGCAGATGATGGCAATAGGCAGTTTGTTGATATGGAAACATTCAGAGAATATTGGCGCAAGATGTCTGTATTTTTGTCCAGGTAGTTTGGTTGCCATATATGGATTATTAATGTATAATTACCGCATCATTAAGAGCTAATTTATTTATATATGGATACAAATATGACAAATGAATCCACGATGGATATGCAAAAAAAACCAAAGAGGTTTTTGAAATGGGTTTTGGTTGTTGGTATTGTTGTGATATTGAATTTATTTTTTGCGAGTGTTATAAGGGTTATTTATCATTCTCCTGAATTTACTGATTTTTGTGAAGATAAGCAAGTGGTGATTGTTCCAGAAACACGAGATGAATGTTTAGAAATAGGCGGTCAGTGGGTTGAGGATCGTTTTATACAGAAAGGCCTTCCTGGAAGGGTTGCTGAGGAGCCAGCAGTTCCTGTTATAGAAACAGAGCAAAAAGGATATTGTAATCCAAATTATACTTGTGGACAGCAGTTTTCAGATGCTAGTACTTTATACGAAAGAAATGTTTTTGTGGCATGGATTGTATTTGGTGTAATAGTACTTGTCGTTAGCTTTTTCCTAAGTGGCGCTGAAGTGATATCGCTCTCTTTCTCTCTAGGAGGAGTGTTGGCCTTTATTATAGGTTCAACAAGATATTGGTCCTATATGGATGAATGGCTAAGGGTGATTATTTTGGGTATTGCTCTTGCTGTGCTTATCTGGCTTGGAATTAAAAAGATAAAAGGATAGAGGTGTCTTTATACGACCACAAGAAAATAGAAAAAAAGTGGCAAAAGGAATGGGAAGCAAAGGATGTATATAGAACAAAAAAAGAACCTGGTGAAAAAAAATTCTATGTTCTTGATATGTTTCCTTATCCTTCTGGATCAGGTCTTCATGTTGGGCATCCCAGGGGATACACTGCTACAGACGTTTATTCTCGATATAAGAGGATGAATGGCTTTGATGTGCTTCACCCTATGGGGTGGGACGCTTTTGGCTTGCCAGCTGAAAATTATGCTATTAAAACAAATACACATCCTAAGGAAATCACCGAGCAAGCCATAAATACTTTTAGAAAGCAGATTCAAGACCTGGGGCTTTCTTATGATTGGGATAGAGAAATAGATACTCATTCTCCAGAGTACTATAAATGGACCCAATGGATTTTCTTAAAACTTTATGAGAAAGGTTTAGCTTACAAGAAGAAAGCTCCCGTAAATTGGGATCCTGTGGACCAGACCGTGCTTGCTAACGAGCAAGTTCTGCCCGATGGTACAGCAGAACGTTCTGGAGCCAAAGTGGTAAAAAAAGATTTAGAGCAGTGGTTTTTCAAAATTACAGATTATGCTGATGAACTCATAGATGGTTTGGATAAAGTAGATTGGCCTGAGTCTACTGTAAAAAATCAAAAAAATTGGATTGGGCGAAGCAATGGTGCAGAAATAGAATTTTCTGTAAAAGATTCAAGTGAAAAAATAAAAGTGTTTACCACCAGACCAGACACATTGTTTGGCGCTACGTATGTTGTGCTTTCTCCAGAGCATAAATTGGTAGATGTTTTATCTGGCAACATATCAAATTGGGATGAGGTGTCTAGTTATATTGAAGAGGCAAAAAATAAAACAGAAATAGATAGGACATCAGAGGATAAAGAAAAAACCGGCGTGGTGTTGAACGGGTTAAAAGTTGTAAATCCGGCCAACAAAGAAGAGTTGCCTATTTTCATTGCTGATTATGTATTGGCCCATTATGGTACGGGAGCAATAATGGCTGTGCCTGCTCATGATGATAGAGACTTACAATTTGCTATTAAGTTTGGCCTTGACATCAAACCTGTAATTGCACAAGTAAATTCAGAGTCAGAAATAAAACCAGGTTTCACTGAAGCTAAGATTAAAAGTATGCGTGAATCTGGTTTTGCTCACACGGGAGATGGTTTTCTTTTCAATTCTGGTAAGTTTGATGGACTATCGAGTGAGGATGCCAAAAAAGCAATTACTGAATTTGTCGGAGGAAAACTAAAAGTTACTTACAAACTTCGAGATTGGCTTGTGTCTCGTCAAAGATACTGGGGAGCGCCTATACCAATAGTTTATGATCCAGAAGGAGAAGCTCATTCTATTCCAGAGAAACACTTACCATGGCTTTTACCAACTGATGTGGAGTTTATGCCAAAGGGTACTTCTCCTTTAGGTAGTTCAAAAGAATTACTTGAAAGAACAGAGAAGATATTTGGTAAAGGATGGAAACCGGAAATTGATACTATGGATACTTTTGTTTGTTCAAGTTGGTATTATTTTAGATTTACTGATCCTAAAAATGAAAAAGAATTTGCTTTAGGGGACGCAATCAAAAAATGGTTACCTGTAGATGTGTATGTGGGTGGAGCAGAACATACCGTGCTCCATCTTATGTATGCGCGATTTTTCACCAAAGCTCTCCGTGATATGGGATATGCCAGTTTTGATGAGCCATTTATAAAATTGCGTCACCCCGGACTTATTATGGCTTCTGATGGCAGAAAGATGTCCAAGTCTCTCGGTAATGTTATAAATCCAGATGAGATGGTGGAGACTTTTGGTGCTGATTCTACTAGAATGTACGAAATGTTTATGGGGCCATTTAATCAACCTATAGCTTGGAGTGTCGATAATATCGTTGGAGTTAGAAGGTTCATCGAACGTGTTTGGAAGATTAAAGAAAAAGTGTCAGATGATGCAGAAACTTCCGTTGGTGCCGTCTCATTGCTCCACAAGACGATTAAGAAGGTTTCTGATGATATTGAGGATTTTAAGTTTAACACAGCAGTCAGCTCCCTGATGATTTTAGTAAACGAATTTGATAAGCAGAAAAAAATATCTTCAAAAGATTTTAGATTACTTTTAAAAATACTTTCTCCTTTTGCCCCTCATGTATCTGAGGAACTTTGGTTTGATCTAGGGGAAGGTGGCTCTGTTGTTGTGGAAAAGTGGCCAGACTACGATGAGAAAAAAATAGTTTCTGAGGGTTTTGATATTGCCGTTCAGGTAAATGGCAAGGTAAGAGGAAGTTTCCATATAGACAGTGAGATTGGAGAGGAAGAAATAAAGAATCAGGCTATGAAAGTTGAGTCTGTGAGAAAATGGATTAGCGGTGAGTCAATCAAAAAAGTTATATATGTTGAAAATAAGTTGGTTAATATTGTCGTGTAATATGATTTGACTTTTACTTTCAAATGTCTAATATAGATGTATTAGTATCTTGTGTATATTGTTAAATTATTGTGTAGTAACTATAGAATTTTATGGATAATTCAAATTATAATCCTCAAAAAGGAAATACAAGTGGAAACATTCATACTGTGGAAATGATGGATGGCGGTGATAATAAAAAAATAGTTATAGCGTTTCTTGTGGGCGTTATTATTGGATTCGGTAGTTTCTGGCTTTGGGATAAAGGTCAGGATGATGGTGATTCATCAGATAAAAAAGATGATGCAAGCAAAGAAATGGTTGCCGGTGAAGATGATGTTACGGTTGGGGACGATACTGTTTCTGTTGGGGTTTCATCAAGTGCTATATCTGTAAGCGATCAGCCTGCCGGAGACACTGTAGTTATTGGTAAGGTTATTTTAGCAAAGTCTGGATGGGTGGCGGTTCAAGATGATGAGAGCGGACAGCCAGGACGTATATTGGGCGCAAGAAGGTTTGATGCTGGAGAGGCTACGGGAACAGTAAGTTTGTTAAGAAATACCGTGGCTGGTAATACATATCATGTTGTTTTGAGGTCAGATGACGGGGTAGAGGGCTTTGACCCTGCGACTGACACAGCGCTAACGGATAGTACTAGTAAGGTTGTTTCGACCTCATTCAAGGCATTAGAAGCTGAGCTCTAGGATATTTAAGAAAGAACCCGTACCAATCGATGGACGGGTTCTTTATTATAAAAGAGGTCGTATTGGGATGGGTATAAAAGCTTGACGAGTTTTATTTAATGATGTAAGATAAACGGTATTAAACATAGTATATTTATACAAATATGTCAGTGCTTAATTTCAAACCAAAACAGGTTACAAAAAAATTTTTATCTGTATTACCAGAGCGTGTTCGTGACGTTGTGGTCGAGCGTTTTGGCTTGGGCACTGATGGCAAAAGAAAAACACTTGAATCTATTGGAAAAAAATATGGAGTTACAAGAGAGCGAATCAGGCAGATTGAGGATTTTGGTTTAAAACTGATAAGAAAATCAGATGTTTATACTGAATCTCAAGATATCTTTGATGATCTACATAAAGTTATATTGTCTTATGCTGGAGGGGTGGTGGCAGAGAAAGATTTTTTTGATTACATAAAAAAGGATGCGGATGCAGAAAATCACATATATTTTTTATTGGTTTTGGGTGACAAATTTGAAAAAAGAAAAGAGGACAATGCCTTTACTCATAGGTGGGTTGTAGACAAAACCATCTCTGATAGCGTACATCTTGCGTTAGAAAAATTATCATCTGGTTTAAAAGAGGAAGACTTAATACCAGAAGAAGAATTACTCTCTGTATTTTTGGGTCATCTTACAGATATCCCCGAAGAGTATAAAAAGGAAGAGTATGCTAGAAGATGGCTTGCCTTATCTAAAGCCATCGGGGCCAATCCACTTGGTGAGTGGGGTATAACTAAATCCCCAAACGTAAACGCTCGAGGGATAAAAGATTTTGCTTTTCTTGTTATAAGAAGACACGGGTCTCCAATGCACTTTACTGAAGTGGCAAACGCTATTCAAAAATCATTTGGCAAAAAAGCTCATGTTGCGACTTGTCATAATGAGTTAATAAAAGATAAAAGATTTGTCTTGGTTGGAAGGGGATTATATGCTCTTTCAGATTGGGGTTATGCCAAGGGCATTGTAAGGGACGTGGTCAAAGATATATTGGCAAATCATGGACCCCTTACAAAAGATGAAATTATCGAAAAGGTTATGAAGGAGAGATACGTAAAACCAAACACTATTGTAGTAAATCTTCAAAATAATAAGTATTTTAAAAAAAATAAAGAGGGGAAATACATTTTAGTTGGAGTTAGGTAAAACATCCCGTTTGTCGGGATGTTTTATAATATGCGTCTCCGCTTTATTCTTGATATAATATATTTATGTCTGAATTGATATCAAATGCTCTTTGGAAACTATTTCTTTTGTCGTGGGACATGGCGCCTTTCTGGGCGCCCGTTGTGCTCGTGGTTGTTGCTTGGAATATATGGCTTCATTACATAAGAGTCAATCATATCTCAAATATTGAGTGGGTAACTGTGGAAATAAAATTACCAAAAGAAATTACCAAGACTCCTCTTGCTATGGAACTTTTTTTAAATGCTTTGTATCAAAGGGGTATGACCGCTACTTTCATAGATTTATGGTGGCATGGCAATCTTGTGCCGTGGTTTTCTCTTGAACTTGTATCCATAAACGGTCAAGTGAAGTTTATGATAACAATGCAGAAGTTTTTTAAAAAGATCGTCGAAACTCAAATATATGCTCAGTATCCGAATGTAGAAATTCACGAAGTAGAAGACTACACAAAAAATGTAAATTATGGCCAGCCAGGCTCAGATTGGCAAATGTGGGGAGGGGAATTCAAACTTACTAAGGCAGATCCATATCCAATTAAAACTTATGTGGATTACGGACTTGATAAAGAGGGATTGAAAGAGGAATATAAAATAGACCCCATTACTCCTGTATTAGAGTACTTAGGGTCTGCTGGAAAAGATGAACAGATTTGGATTCAAATTATGGTTCGTAGAACCATAGACAGGTTCCCAGAGCCAGGTAGTCTTTTTGCCAAGCGAGGCTGGGTCAAAGAAGGAAAGGATTTGGTCAACACCTTGATGAAAAACGCATCAAAGCAGTCCTCCAAGAGGACTTCTCAGAAACCGAGTGATTCTTCTTTTCAAGCTGATGTTATAACTACCAGAGAAAAAGATGTTATTACCGCCATCGAAAGAGGTCTTTCTAAACATGGTTTTGACTGCGGTATAAGAGGTATCTATTTGGCCAAAAAAGATATTTTTAATCCCGTTAATATTGTGGGTTTGGTTGGCTCAATAAGACAGTATAATACGGAAGATTTAAATGGTTTTGCGCCTACTCGCACTACAGGCACAGATTACCCTTGGCAGGACTATAAAAATATTCGTGTAAGTAGTATGAAAGCAAAAATGTTCGATGCTTTTAGAAGGCGTTCCTATTTCTACTGGCCGTACCCTAGAAAACCTTTTGTTCTTAATACAGAAGAACTTGCTACTATATATCACTTCCCTGGACGCGTAGCTGAAACACCAAGCTTTGAAAGGGTGGAGGCCAAGAAAGTTGAACCACCAACCAATTTACCTATATAAAAATATATGAGATTATTTCCAGTGTTTTTAAAAAATAGATTTTTTTATTATAACCACAGAAGAACTATCATTGCTGGTGCCTTGGTCTTGTTTTTTTTCCTGTATCTGGCTTTTTTTAGCTCGCCCATGAGTTTTCCCGTAGGTTCTTTGGTGTCAGTAGAGAAAGGTTTGACCTTGTCAGAGACGGCTATTCATTTTGAAAATTCAAAAGTGGTTCGTTCTCCGATGATGTTTAAACTCTTGGTCAGATTATTTTCTGGTGATGGTAGAGTTATCGCTGGAGATTATTTTTTTGATAAAAAGGTCACGGTGATAGGGCTTGTCAAAAAGATTACCAGGGGAGAATATGGTCTTGACCCTGTTAGGGTTACTATTCATGAAGGATTAAATATATTTGAAATTGCGGAAATTCTTGAGAATAGGTTGCCTGATTTTGATGGTTTGGAGTTTGTGAGTTTGGCAAAAGAAAAAGAGGGTTATCTTTTTCCTGATACTTATTTCTTTTTACCGAACATAGAGCCAGAGCAAGTTATATCAGAAATGAATAATAATTTTTTCAATCAGATTGAACCTCTTCATGAGGAAATACAAAAGTTTGGTAGGCCTCTGGGAGATATTGTTGTAATGGCATCTATTTTAGAAAAAGAGGCCAGGACGAAAAAAACTAGAGAAACTATCTCGGGTATTTTATGGAAAAGACTTGATAGCGGTATGCGTCTTCAGGTAGACGCTGTCTTTACTTATATAAATGGCAAGAATACTTTTGAGCTTAGTTTAAATGATTTAGACATTGATTCTCCTTATAATACCTATAAATATGCCGGCTTACCCGCGGGGCCTATTACTAACCCCGGTCTTGGGTCCATTTTGGCCACTATCAGTCCAACAGACTCTCCCTATTGGTTTTACCTGTCAGATTTGGATGGAAATATGCACTATGCTACTACTTTTGATGGGCATAAGGTCAACAAATTGAAGTATCTCAAATAAATGGGCTCGATTGATATGGAAAAAATAAAAAAGGTCCACTGTGTGGGCATAGGAGGTATTGGCGTATCGGCCATTGCTAAATTTTTTAATGTTACAGGGAAAGAAGTGAGTGGCTCAGATGCTTATGCCTTCAATACAAGGCAACAGGATTTGGAAAAGAAGGGTATTAAGATTTTTATAGGGCATAGGAAAGAAAATGTGTCTGACGACGTTGATTTGATAATTTATTCTTCGGCTGTTCCCAAAGATAATCCTGAGCTTCTAAATAATATTACTAAGTTTAGCTACACGGAGGCTTTGGGGCAAATTATGGCGAGTCACAAGGGGATTGCCGTATCAGGAACCAATGGTAAGACGACGACCACGGCTATGCTCGGGAAGATATTAGAAGAAGGGGGGCTTTCTCCTTTTGTTATCGTTGGCGGTCAGGTATCGGGCTGGGATGGTAATCTTCTTTTAGGAAAAGGGGATATTTTTGTTGTAGAGGCATGCGAATATAAAAGAGGGATGATGAATATGCAGCCTAAAGTGATTGTTCTAACAAATATAGAAGAAGATCATCTTGATTACTATAAAGACATAGAAGATATAAAAAGTGCTTTTATCGATTATGTGAAAAAGCTTCCAGAAGATGGCCTACTAGTTTATAACAAAGATGATGAGAATACCGTTTTGGTTGCAGATGAGGCAATCTCTAAAAAGATCTCTTATGCTATAGAAAATGAGGCTGATTTAATCGCTCAAAATATAATTAAAGGAAATGGCTTTCAGTCTTTTGAACTTTTGTGGCAGGGGAATAATCTAGGAAATTTTAAATTATATATTCCAGGAGTATTTAATATATACAATGCCTTGGGGGCTATTGCGACTGCTATTTCTCTAGGAGTCTCCTATGACAATGTAAAGAAAGTCGTCGAGCTGTTTTCAGGTACTTGGCGGAGGTTTGAAAAGGTGGGGGAGAAAAATGGAGTGATTATTATTTCAGATTATGCTCATCATCCTACTGCTGTAAGAGAGACTATAAATGGGGCAAAGAATTTCTACCCGAGCAAAAAAATATTGGCAGTCTTTGAACCTCATCAGAAAGATAGAACCATAAAACTTTTTGATGATTTTGTAAAAGCCTTTGATGGTGCCAATGAAGCCATTTTGTCTGAAATATATGAAGTGGCTGGTAGAAACGAAGCTCGACATAACATAAGCTCTAGGGATCTTGTGAGTGCTATAAAAGGGCAAAAACCCGCCTTCCTTATTTCTTATGCAAAAAATCTAGAAGAAGCAGAGAAGATGGTAAGAGAAAAAATGAGCAATTATGACGTGGTACTTGTAATGGGCGCGGGAGACATATATCAGGTTGCAGAAAATTTAGTTAAATAAAAACGGCTCAATTGGTGGAATTGAGCCGTTTTTAAAGTATCTCCGCAAAAAGCTTCTTTTCAAAATCCAGCCCCAAGCCCAGACCATTTTGAAAAAAAGCTTTTTGCCGTGATAAGTTTTGACCAAGAGTCTATTTGATGTTACTTTATATAGATGCAGAAACACAATTTAGCTTTTATAGACCTTGAAACAACGGGCTTTAATCCAGACAAGCATGAGATTATTGAAATCGGATGTGTCTTGGCTAAACAGATCAGGAGGGAAGGAAAGGGACCGGAACTTGAAATTGTTGATGAATTTGATATTAAAGTGAAACCTGAAAGACTTCAGGATGCGGATCCTGATGCGTTGGATGTAAACGGATACAATGATGCAGACTGGCTTTTTGCGGGCAATCTTAAGTCCGCGCTCCAATCTTTGTCAGACAGAGCAGAGGGCGCAAATATGGTTGCTCAAAATGTGTCATTTGACGCAGGTTTCCTAGATAAAGCCTTTAGAGACATGGGCGTTGAAAATAAAATGAGACGACACAAGCTTGATCTTTTATCTATGTATTATGCCAAAAATTATGACGATATGACCATTCAGAGGTATTCCCTTGCTTCAATGTGTGAAAAGTTTGGAGTAGAAAACGCCAAAGCCCATACAGCTCTATCTGACGCTAAGGCTACCTATGAAGTGTATAAAATACTTCTAGGGGCATAATTTTTGTTGTTCGTTCTGGTTTATCTGAACCTGTAAAAGCAGGCCTTTTAATATTATGAAAAAAAATGTGAAAAATAAAAAAGTATTTGTTGCTTTATCTGGAGGAGTGGATTCCTCTGTATCAGCAGCACTGCTTAAAAAAGAAGGCTATGATGTGGTGGGTGTTTTTATGAAAACATGGCATCCTGATTTTTTGCCGTGCACATGGAAGCAAGAGAGGCTTGATGCTATGAGAGTTTCTGCTCATTTAGATATTCCATTTCTGACTTTTGATTTTGAAAAAGAATATAAACGTGATGTGGCGGACTATATGATTTCTGAATATAAGAAAGGCAGAACCCCCAATCCAGATGTGATGTGTAATAAAGCGGTAAAATTCGGCGCGTTTTTAGATAAGGCGCTTGAGATGGGTGCGGACTATATAGCTACTGGGCACTATGTGCAAAGGATTGGCAATAAGATGGTTGCTGGTATAGATAAAGAAAAAGACCAGTCATATTTTTTGTGGACCCTGACAAAAGACCAGCTTTCTAAAAGCTTATTTCCTGTGGGGAAATACGAAAAAAAATATGTAAGAAAACTTGCGGAGAAATTTGGCTTGCCAACTGCAGAAAAGAAAGATAGCCAAGGAGTCTGCTTTTTGGGTGAGCTAAATATGAAAGATTTTTTGAAGCACTATATAAAATCAAATAAAGGAGATGTGGTTACGGAAATGGGCGATATTGTTGGAACCCATGATGGCGCGACTTTCTATACTTTAGGACAGCGACATGGTTTTATTGTTACCAAAAAGGGAATTGATGAAAAGCCTTACTATGTTGTGGGTAAAGATTTAAAGAAAAATGTTTTAATAGTTTCCCATAATCTGAAAAAGTCGGATGCTGGCAAAAAAGAATTTGAGCTTGAAGATGTGAATTGGATTTCTGAGATTCCTGAAACTGGGAAAAAATACAAAGCAAGAATTAGGTACAGGGGAGAATTAAAACTGTGCGAAATAGAAGATAGTAACGTTGTGCTTGATAAGTCTGAGCTTACGGCGTCTGTGGGGCAGTCTCTTGTGATTTATGATGGCGATGTATGTCTAGGAGGCGGGGTGATTAAATAAAGAGCCATTTTCTGATATATTTAGTAAACATGACATCAAATGAGATAAGGAAGCGGTTTTTGGACTTTTTTGCTGGTAGAGGGCATAAGATAATTCCTTCGGCTTCTTTGGTGCCCGAGAATGATCCTTCTGTCCTATTTACCACTGCTGGCATGCAACCGCTCGTTCCCTATCTACTTGGTGAGCCTCATCCAGAAGGCAGGAGAATCGCCAATGTTCAAAAATGCGTAAGAACTCAGGATATCGAGGAAGTAGGTGACAATACCCACGATACTTTTTTTGAAATGCTTGGAAACTGGTCACTCGGAGACTATTTTAAAGAAGACACTATTAAATGGAGCCATGAATTTTTAACTTCAGAAAAAGAGGGGCTAGGTCTTGATCCAAAAAGACTTTACGTAACGGTCTTTGCGGGGGACGAAAATGCCCCTCGTGATGATGAGTCTTTCGGTATTTGGAAATCACTTGGCATACCTGAATCAAGAATATATTTTATGGGGGCAGATTCAAACTGGTGGAGTCCGGGAGATAATGGCCCCTGTGGTCCTGATACAGAGATGTTTTATGATGTTACGGAAGAAGGCTTGGGGGACTTAGATAAAAATGAATTTATAAAAGCAGACGATGAGCAAAAGGTTGTTGAGATATGGAACGATGTCTTTATGGAGTATCAAAAGAAAGACGGTAAAGTGGTGGGTAAATTAAGTCAGCAGAATGTAGATACTGGAGCAGGGCTTGAAAGACTTGTAATGGTTATGCAGGGCAAAGATAATATTTTTGATACTGATTTGTTTGAACCGTTAGTGACGGCAATAAAAGAAAGTATAAATACAGAGAATGAGAAGGCTGTAAGAATTGTAGCCGACCACATACGTACCGCTGTATTTATGATTTCAGACGGAGTGATCCCGTCAAACACAGATAGAGGATATATTTTGAGGCGTCTAATAAGGCGAGCGGTAAGGTATGCTGATGTTTTAGGTGTGCCAGAGAAATCGCTATCCGAATTGGCAAAGGTAGTTATTGCCAAATACAAAGATGTTTATAAGAATCTGTCTGACAATGAATCATTAATAAATGATGAAATATCTAAAGAAGAAGAGAAGTTTAGGGTCACACTTCAGCGTGCACTAAGAGTTTTGAATACTAAAAGAGAATCACAAATTCGTAAGGTGGGAGACCCTAATCCACATCAAGTAAATGAGGGAGTAGAATATACTCCTTATATAATTAATGGAGAATGGATGTTTGATTTTTATCAGACTTACGGATTTCCTTTTGAGATGTTGATTGAAGAGCTTTTGTCTCGTCATGAAATAGGAGTTCATCATATTAAATCTCTTCGACAAGAATTTGATATTGCTATGGACAAGCATCAGAAACTTTCTCAAGCAGGCGCAACACAAAAATTCAAAGGGGGATTGGCTGGTCATGGTGAAATGGAAACAAAATATCATACAGCAACTCACCTTCTTCATCAGGCCTTGCGTGAGGTGTTAGGAGAAGATGTTTTGCAGAAGGGTAGCAATATTACCCCAGAGCGTCTTCGCTTTGATTTCTCTTATCCAGAAAAAATGACAGATGAACAAAAAGCTAAAGTAGAACAAATTGTAAACGAACAAATAAAAAAGGCTTTGCCTGTTTCTTATAAAGAAATGCCTCTGGAGGAAGCTAAAAAACTAGGCGCTATAGGAGTGTTTGATGATAAATACGGTGAAATGGTAAAGGTCTATCAGGTTGGAGATAAAAACAGCGGGGTTTTCAGTATGGAATTTTGCGGGGGACCGCATGTTGAAAATACAAATGAACTTGGCCGATTTAAAATAAAAAAAGAAGAATCTATTTCTGCTGGCGTGCGAAGAATTAAAGCTGTGCTCGAATAAAACCTCCTAATCCACAAACACTAGATTTTTTACATGGTATAATTTAGTTATGAGTATTTTTTCTAGAGACCTTGTAAAAAAAGCTCCTATTGTCATATTTGACATTGGAAGCACTAGTGTGGGAGGAGCGTTGGTTGATATTGGTGATGGACATAAGTCTATACCTACTTTGATATGGGCAGAAAGACGTTATGTGCCACTTGGAGAACACTTAAATTCTGACAGATTAGTATCATCGATAAAGAAGGTTACGAAAGAGATTGCTGAGCATATGGCAAAACACACAACAAAACACCCCCTCAGGGTTTACTGTGTTCTGTCATCGCCGTGGTATGTGTCTCAAACAAGGGAGGCAAAATTTGATTCTCTTAAACCTGTCTTAGTGACTAAAAAATTAGTTGACCAGATAGTAAAAAAAGAGGCTGGTTTAGTGATGGAGGCTGAGGAAAGAAAATACGGTTATAGTGGCGTGGAGATTATAGAAAAAAATAATATGGAAATTAAATTAAATGGCTATGCCACTAATGCTCCTTATGGTAAAAATGCAGAAGAGTTGTCTGTTTTTCTTTATACAAGTGTTGGTCAGGTTGATTTCAACGATGCTATTACCCAAATAATGGGGAATATTTTTCATGCCGAAGATGTTGAGTTCCATACTTTGTCTTTTCTTTCTTTTGGCGTTATAAGAGATATGTTCCCTCAAAAAGAGGATTTTATGCTTTGTGACGTGAGTGGAGAGGTAACTGATATTTCGATAATACAAGATAATATTTTACTAGAAACAGTCTCTGTGCCTTTAGGCAAGAATTTTTTAATTAGAGGGGTTATGAAGGCATTGAGTGTGGAAAAAGAAGAAGCTCTGTCTTTGATTAGGCTATTTGCTGAAGATAGGCTGAATGAAACAACTTTTAGTCGCCTAAAAAAAATACTTGATAAAATAGAAGATGAGTGGATGGGGAGTGTAAACAATGCGTTATCTGGCCTATCCAGGTATGCTCCTTTTCCTAATGATTTATTTTTGACAGCTGGACCAGAGGCGGTATCGTGGTTTGCCAGGGTTTTGTCCAAGAAGTCTGAAAACCAAAACATGGCTGAAAAAGGTCTATCTTTTTCCGTTATATCTGTTAATGCAACATTATTACGGCAACTCGTGGATTTTAAAGGAGTGGTGGCTCGTGATCCATTTCTTATGCTTGAGGCTGTATTCGTAGACAAACTTTTGAATTTGCAAAATAGTTAAGGTATAATAACCCTACTTATTTAATTTAGGTGTCATTTGATATTATGAGAAAAAATATATTACAAGATGTTGTTGCTGATAAGAGAAAGAGGGGTTATGACATAGGCAGAAGGGTGGATGCTAGGGAAGAAGTGGAGCGTCATTCCAACAACAGTAAGGGTGGTTTCCCCAAGGTTTTTATATGGATTATAGCAATAGCATCCATTCTCTTTTTAGTTTTCTCTGTGTCTGTGGTTTTCTCTGGGGCTACAGTCAAGATTGAGCCTAGGCAAGAAGCTATTTCTCTAAATGACATTTTTACAGCAGATAAAAGAACTGTCGACATAGGAGACAGGCTTCCTTTTGATATTGTGGCTGTAAGCCAAGAAGCTTCCAAGGAAGTGCCAGCTACGGGAGTGCAAGAGGTTCAGAGAAAGGCATCTGGTACTATAGTTGTCTACAATAATTACAGCTCCCAGGGTCAAAAATTTGTGAAAAATACAAGATTCGAGTCTCCAAGCGGTAAAATATATAGAATTATGAAATCAATTACCGTACCTGGGACTACAGTGTCTGGTGGTGAGATTATACCGGGCTCTATAGAAGCAGAAATATTTGCTGATGAGACGGGCGAAGAATACAATATTGCCACAGCAGATTTTACCATACCTGGCTTGAAGGATAGTCCTATGTATGAAAAGTTTTACGCTAGGTCCAAAACTGCTATTTCAGGAGGCTTTTCTGGTGAAATGAAAACTGTGTCAGACAGCGATAGGGCCAACGCTCAAGGAGAGTTAAGGACGACTCTTGAGGTCGATTTGAGAAAGGCTTTAGATGAACAGAAGCCTGAGGGATTCGTTCTTTATCCAGATGCTGTATTTACCAGTTTTGAGGAAGGTCAGGTTGACGCGCCGTCTGACGGCTCTGCTTCTAATAAGGCAACCATAGTGGAGAAAGGCACTATGCAGGCTATTATATTTGATGAAAAAGTTTTGAGTAGCTACATAGCGCGCAGTGCCATAGAAAGTTTTGATGGTGGAAATGTGGAGGTGGTTAGTCTAGAAAATTTAGCATTTAAACTATTAAATAAAGATACGGTTGATCTTGGGGATGACTCAAAAGTTTCCTTCCGTCTCTCGGGAGATATGGATGTTGTTTGGGTGGTTGATGAAGATGTTTTAAAAAATAAATTTGCAGGTACTCGAAAAAGAGACTTCCAGAGCGTAATGGCTGAGTTTCTAAACATAGAAAGAGCAGAGGTGTCTATACGACCTTTTTGGAAAAAATCTTTCCCAGATAGCATAAAAAAGATCAAAATTGAGGTCCTCAAAAAAGAGACTTCTTTGTAGGTTTTTCAAGCCATTTATAATGGCTGTATTGACTCTTTTTTAAGTATTTGTTAATATTCTACTCTGTATAGATATGCTCCCTGAAAGGAGCATATTCTTTCGGAATTTTTCTACATTTTGAATAATAATAGCAATAAAGAAGCAAATAAGGATGAGGTAGAGGGCATAGTCTTGGAGGCTCTTCCTAATACCATGTTCCGGGTAGAGCTAAAAGATAAGAGTTCTATGCTTGCTTACTTGTCCGGCAGGATGCGAGTTCATAGAATACGTGTTTTGGTTGGAGATAAGATTATTGTGAAAATAGACCCCTATGGGGGCAAAGGTAGGATAACCAAGCGTTTATAAACTGCTTTTCACTATGAAGATCAAAGCATCAGTTAAAAAAATATGCAGTAAATGCAAGATTGTCAAAAGAAAGAGACATTCTCTTGTTATTTGCGAAAATCCAAAGCATAAACAAAAGCAGAGTTAAAAATTATGCGTATTTTAGGTATTACAATCCCAGATGAGAAAAGATTAGAAATCGGTTTAACCGCTCTCTATGGTATTGGTCGTCCTCGCGCTAAGGATATTCTAGACAAAGCGGGGATTGATCATGGCAAAAAACCAAAAGACTTATCTGTAGATGATGAAAATAAGATAAGAAAGGAGGTTGAGTCTTTCAAGCTTGAGGGGGATCTAAAGAGAGAGGTCGCAAGCAATATAAAAAGACTTAAGGATGCTGGGTCTTATAGGGGATCAAGGCATGCAAAAAGGCTTCCCGCAAGAGGTCAGAGGTCAAAGACAAATTCTCGAACTGTTCGCGGAAATGTTAGAAAGACCATGGGTTCAGGAAGAAGGAAGGTTGAAAAGACCTAAAGTGAGATTTGTTGTATTGTAGTATTTCATTATTTTAAAGATTTATGGGCAAAAAGCGTATTATCAAAAAAACAGGTGGCAATCTAAACTCAGAACTTAAAGCAAGGGCTATTTCTCGTGTTCCTAAGAAGAAGGTTGTGAGTGGTATTTTGCATGTTCAATCTACATACAACAACACCAAGCTTATTTTGACCGATGAGAAGGGGAATGCTCTAACTTGGTCATCAAGTGGCTCACTAGGGTTCAAGGGAGCTAAGAAGGGGACCCCCTTTGCTGCCGCTAAGATAGGCGAACTTATAGGGGACAAGGCCACTATGATGGGTATGAAGGAGGCTGGTGTGGTTGTGAAGGGGGTTGGATCAGGAAGAGAGTCTGCCATCAGAGCTTTCATTTCAAGAGGTATTGGCCTTATTTACCTTAAAGACACAACGCCCGTTCCTCACAATGGACCTAAGCCTAAGAAACCAAGGAGAGTGTAAGCAATTTATTTTTATATTATGTCAGATCCAAAATGTAAATTATGTAGAAGGGCTGGAGAAAAACTTTTCTTAAAAGGAGAAAAGTGTTTTACGCATAAGTGTATCTTTGAAAAAAGGCCAACTCCTCCCGGAAAACCTGAGTCCCAAAAGAAGCACAGATCTCCTGTGTCTGAGTATGGCGTTCAGCTCAGAGAAAAGCAGAAGGTAAAGAATACTTATGGGGTTGGAGAAAGACAGTTCGTTAATTACATAAAGGAAGCATCTTCTACTCCCGGTGTTGATCCATCAGAAATGCTTTTTGAGGTTCTGGAGACTCGTTTGGACAATATTGTTTTTAGAATGGGGCTGGCTTTATCTCATGCGGGCGCAAGACAGATGGTTACCCACGGGCACATCACAGTAAACGGAAGAAGAGTTGATATTCCTTCCTACAAAGTGAAGATTGGAGATGTTTTAGGGATTAGAGAGGGCAGTAAATCAAAGTCTTTGTTTATCAATGCGTCCGAGAAGACAAAAGCGCGTAGTACTCCGGAGTGGATTTCATTTGACTCAAGTAGTCTTGAGGGTAAATTGTCAGCTAAACCGAAGTTAGACAAGGTTCATATGCCATACGATCTGACCTCAGTAATTGAATTTTATAGTAGATAGCAACGAGGCCTTTTTAGCCAAACTTGCTAAGATTTAATAAATGTTGTATATTTTATAAACCAATTAATATATCGAATACTAATTTTAAGTATCTCTTATGCCTAATTATAATATAATTTTACCTTCAAAACCCCGAATTGTTTCTGAGAATGAAACAACAGGTATTTACGAAATAGACGGTCTGTATCCTGGATATGGCCACACCCTAGGTAATTCTTTGAGAAGAATTATACTTTCTTCTTTGCCCGGAGCAGCTATCACTTCCGTGAAAATAGACGGTGTAAGTCATGAATTTTCTACCATGAATGGCGTAAAGCAGGATGTTATAGCCATTCTTCTTAATTTGAAAAAAGTTAGGCTTCAGATGCTTGTTGATGAGCCCCAGATAATCACTTTGTCTGTTAAGGGTATAAAATCTGTAACAGCTTCTGACATAAAGGTACCTGGACAGGTGGAGATTTTAAATCCAGACCAGCCTATCGCCGATGTTACAGACAAGCAGGCTTCGCTTGAGATTGAAATGAAGATTGAAAAAGGTCTTGGGTATATACCAAGAGAAGTTTTGCAGGAGGGCAAGGTTGAAGTAGGGGCTATTGCTTTAGATGCAGCCTTTTCTCCAATCAAGAGGGTGAGTTATGAAGTAGAAAATATGCGTGTTGGCGATAGAACAGATTACAACAGATTGAGGATTTCTATTCAAACAGATGGAACGCTTTCAGCCAAAGAAGCTCTGGAAAGATCAATTGAAATTATGATAAGCCAACTTAAAGCTATTATTGGTTTTAAGGAAGAGGAGTCCGTAATCGAAGAAGCAGAAGTTTTATCAGAAGACGTATCAGAGGAAGCTCCAAAGTCTAAAGAGGTTGTAGATCCTGAGTTTTTAAAGACTAGAATTGAACAGGTTAATTTTTCAAAGAGAACAATGAATGCTTTGGTTGGCGCTAACATAAGAACCATTGGTGGTCTGGCAAGAAAGAAAGAAGAGGATTTGAAAGACATAGAGGGTCTTGGCAACAAAGGCATTGAGGAAATAAAAGAAATTTTAGCTGAATCAGGAGTATCATTAAAGTAGTTTTATGAAGCATTTAAAAACAGGTAGAAAGTTTGGTAGAGAGAGAAATCAGAGAAGGGCCCTTTTAAGGTCTTTGGCTTTGTCTTTGATTAAGAATGATAAAATCAAAACTACCGAAGCAAAAGCCAAGGAAATAAGGCCTTTTGTGGAAAAGCTTGTCACTCGAGCAAAAATAGGTAGTATTTATGCGAGAAGGGTTATATCTTCGACTCTTGGAGAGGGTCAAGACGAAGCTGTAAAAAAGCTTGTTGATAATCTTGGTCCAAAATATAAAGATAGACAAGGTGGCTATACTAGAATTACAAAACTTTCCCCAAGGCTGTCTGATAGTGCCAAGATGGCAGTAATAGAGTTTGTATAATTATGAAAGAATATACTATTGACGCAACAAAACAATCTTTAGGAAGAACCGCAAGTCAGGCGGCTGCTTTGCTTATGGGAAAGAGTGAGGCTAGTTTTCAGAAAAATACAGTATCAGATGTGAAAGTTAACATTGTTAATGTGTCCAAGGTTAAATTCAGTCCAAGCAAGCTTCTTGATAAAAAGTATTTGAGATACAGCGGTTATCCGGGAGGATTGAAGTCATCAAGAATGGAAGAAGTAATTGCTAAAAAAGGAGTGGGTGAAGTATATAAAAAAGCTGTATATGGTATGATTCCGGCCAATAAGCTAAAGAAGAAAGTTATGAGCAATCTTGTAATCACTGAGTAATTATGACTGATAATGTATTAGAAAATGTGAATATCGAAAGTGAGGAAGTGTCAGCGGAGCCAAAAATAACCCTAGAAAAGGGTCGCTATGTTGAGGCTCTCGGCAAAAGAAAAACTTCTATCGCCAGAGTTAGACTGTCTCAGGCTTCTAAGACAAGTTTTACTATAAACGGAAAGGATTTAGAGGTGTACTTTCCTACAGCAGAGCTTGTGAGTATAATTCATGACTCTTTTGCAAAAGTGAAAGCACCAAGTTTTGCTGTAACTGTTCTTGTAAGGGGGGGCGGTATTCATAGTCAGGCTGAAGCGGTTCGACACGGCATAGCCAGAGCCCTTGTAGATTTAAATATTTTATTCAGAAAGAAACTAAAAAGAGCGGGATATCTGAAGCGCGACCCAAGAGCAAAAGAAAGAAGAAAATTTGGATTGAAGAAGGCGAGAAAAGCCGCACAGTGGTCTAAGAGGTAAATCTCCAAATACTAGACACAAAGAACCCGCCTTTGGCGGGTTTTTTGTTGACTTGCTATAATGTAGAAATGATTAACTCTTTCAGGCAAAAAGTTTTCGATATAGTTAAAGAGATACCTTGTGGCATGACTCTTACTTATAAAGAGGTTGCAGAAAGAGTCGGACGACCAAAAGCTTTCAGGGCTGTCGGTAACATCTTAAATAAAAATTATGATCCAAATCCGTGTCATAGAGTAATACGCTCTGACGGCTCTTTTGGTGGGTATAACAGGGGTATGGAGGCTAAGGTAGACTTATTGATAAAAGAAAAGTATTGTTAGTCGTTTATTACAAATATATCCCGTGGATTTGTATATATGAAAGATAAAGATAACAGAAAAGAATTACTAAAGGATATAAGAGATGAGGTTGTGAGACTAAAGAGTTCTCCTCTTTATGCCTTTAGAATTGAAAGTAAAAATTACCCCGTTATAGGCGAGGGCAATCATTATACGGATATTATGTTTGTGGGCGAAGCGCCCGGCAGAAATGAAGCAAAGACAGGCAAGCCTTTTTGTGGGGCGGCCGGCAAGATATTGGATGAGCTTTTGGATTCTGTAAAGATAAAAAGAGATGATGTCTATGTCACCAATATTGTTAAAGATAGGCCTCCCAAAAACAGAGATCCAATACCGGAAGAAATAGAGGTGTACGCCCCTTTTTTAGACAGACAAATTGAGATTATTAAGCCCAGAATTATAGCTACGCTCGGACGCTTTTCTATGAAGTATATTATGGAAAGATTCGGGCTTACTTCTTTACTTGGTCTAATAGGGGAAATGCATGGCAAGCATTTTGAGACGGACATGTCTTATGGAAAAGTGGTTATTGTCCCTCTTTACCATCCTGCAGTAGCGGTGTACAATTCAAATACAAAGGACACTCTTAAAGAAGATTTCAAAATTTTGACTAAATTATTGAAATAAAAGGTCGATAATTATAAGCTCATTAAATTTTTAAAATTTTATGATGAAATTAAATATAAAGGCGCTTGGTATGGGCTGTGGAGTCTTGTGGGCTGTTTATATTTTTTTGGCAGGTATTACTGCGATGTTTGGATGGGGCAATAGTCTGGTCGATGTAATGTCATCTCTTTATATAGGCTACGAAGCTTCTATTCTGGGAGCGGTGATAGGAGCTGTTTGGGGATTTATTGACGGATTTATTTTAGGTGTTGTGATTGCTTGGGTCTATAACAAGTTCTCCAGTGAACAGTAAGTGGCAATAAATTCTTGACAAAAAAACTTGCAAGGTGTTGAATGACGATATCGGACACCTTGTCCACATCTACTATTTGCCTTTCAATAATTTTGGAGGGATAATATGCCTAAGAACTTAGAAAAGTAACGGCTAATTCGATGGGAAAACCGAATTAGTCACGAATATGACAGTAAGAGTTTTCCCAACTAATTTAATAAGTATTTAAAAAAGCTATCCCCTGCTATCAGAGGATGGCTTTTTTGCTTTTTAAGTTTGGTGAGTATAGGTTTTGCTTCGTAAGTTTTTAAATTCATAAATATATAAATACTTGTGGGGCATAGCGTGGACTTTTTGGGTTCACTTGGGTCGATAAAATACTTTGTTCCGTGTTCCCTTAAGGGACGGAACAAAGTACGAAAAAATAAAAAATTATTAATTTATAAAAATACAAATATATGTACGCAACAAAAAATACAACAAAGGAAGTAGTTGCTTTAGTTTCTATCGCGGCTCTTGCTCTTGCATTTCTTGCTATTACGGCTACTCCGGCTGAAGCTAGCTACAGATGGAGCAGAAGCAATGGAGACAATGACATAAATGTTGACGTTTCAAGCTCTGCAAATATCACAAATAACTCATCAGCAACTGCCAAGACTGGCGGAAACGATGCCAATGGTGGTAACGGTGATGATGGTGGTAACGGTGGTGATGCTAGGGGCGCTGGTAGAAACATTGGTGGAGATGCTGGTAATGGTGGTAACGGTGGTAACGGTGGAGAGATCCATACCGGTAACGCTATGGCTACTTCTTACATTACAAATACAGTTAACTCCAATGATATTAGGGTTGTAGATGATTGTGGATGTAATTCACACTCAAGAGACAATGATATCAATGTGAACGTTAGAAATAGTGCCACTTTGAACAATACTTCATCAGCATACGCTAAAACTGGCTACAACGATGCCAATGGAGGCGAAGGAGATGATGGTGGTGATGGTGGCGATGCTTCTGGCTCACACTGGTATAGCAGACACCACAGAGGTGGCTACTCTACAAATGTAGGTGGCGACGGTGGTAACGGTGGAAGAGGAGGTGAAGGAGGTCTTATTGTTACAGGTCACGCAGACTCTTTGTCTTCAATTGCAAACATGGTGAACAACAACATTGTTCGCGTGTTGAGGTAATCCACAAGAAGGAGAGGGAATCTTTCCCTCCTTCTTATAAGTTCTTAAACATTTGAGAACTTATAGGAGGGACTTTATGAAAAAATACGCATTCATAGGCTTTGTAATGCTTGCGTTAGCTCTTTCAATGTACCAAGTATCCTATGCGGAAACGGTCATTGTAAACAACGTATCATCGTCTGCTTCGACCGGGGGTAACAGCGCTTCAAATGGAGAAGTGGTAGAAGGTACGAGCCAATCAAGCGTCTTTATAGAAACCGTTGTAAACGGAGAAGTTGTGGAGTATGTCAATAAAGAAGTTGTTTCAGATGAGGGGTCCGTCTCGGTGACAGTTGAAAGCAACGTTATTTCAAATAGCGGGGAAGGGTCCCATGTTGAGACAAATATAGGGATGGTTGCTGGAGAAGAAAATGTGGTTTTGACAAGTGAACCTGTTTTAGAAACAGAAAATAATCTTGAGAATCCTATAAAGAGGGTGTTGCAGGCGGTAAGAAATGAAACGTCTCAGGATTTTGAGGAAGAATCAGATGAGGTGGTTAATGGGTCGGAAGATGGTGGAGATGAGGGTAGTTTGGACGACTACTCAAAAACTACTATCGTTGTGAAATTTTTAGCAAAAATTATTAAATATGTTTTCTCAATATTCACGGCATAATAAGGGAATTTTATTAAAGCTACTCATATTAGCTCTTGTGGCCTTCTTGGGTCTTGGTTTGGTTTTTGGATTTGCCTACGCAGAGGGTGATTCCAGTACCAACTCTACACCTCAAACGACGGAGAGTGATACTCCTGACGAGACCGTAATAGATACGGGTAATGCTATAGCGGAGGGTGATATTTTAAACGATGTAAATACTAATAATTTAAATACTAGCAATTCTTCTAGTGAGGATGAGGCTATAAGTACAGAAAGTACAGAAGTAAATACGGCATCGTCTATTCCTACAAATACTTCAAGTGGAAATAATAATAACGCTAGTGTGGAGAATACCGCAGACGTTTCGGCAAATACAGGAGACAACGGGGCTGTAGGAAATGAAAGCGCCACTATAAATACGGGTGATGCGGTTGCAACCGCAAATGTGGTAAATGCTGTTAATACCAATATATACAATTCGAATGGGCTGTTCCTCTTCCTTAATAGTTTGTTTGGTCAGATAGGAGAGATAGACCTTAGGACCTTTGGTATATTTGGAGGTACTCCGGAAGAGAACAGTGAGACGGTAGATGGCTGTCCATCAGGATGCGAGGCTTTAAATAGTTTGTCTATAAATAATCAAAATAACGCCGGTATAGTAAACAATGTGACAGTTGGGGCAACTACTGGAGGCAACGATGCTAGTGGCGGTGGGGATGGCACTATAAACACAGGTGATGCTTATGCTTCTGCAAACGTTGTTAATCTTGCTAACATAAATATAGTTGATTCAAATTATCTTGTTTTGACTTTCAATAATTTTGGAAGCTGGGCAGGGGACTTAGTTTTTCCTCCAGGTAGTTTCTTTGAGCAAATTTTTGGCAGGGGTGGTGGAGTAGGAGGAGGGTTGAATGTAAATAATACAAACACAGCCACGGTATCAAATAACGTCTCAACAGAATCCAATACTGGAGAAAATGAAGCCAATGGAAACGCGAGTGGGGATGGCGGAACTATAAATACAGGCAATGCCATATCGTCTACAAATGTGGTAAATCAGGTTAATACAAATATCGTTAATAACGATTCATTTGCGGTTTTGCTCAGGGTTCATGGTAACTGGGCTGGAAATATATTTAGCGCGCCTAGTAACGTGGCATGGGCTAATACTGCCGGGGGTGGCCTTGAATTATTTATTACTGGCGAGGGTAGTGGGTCTTCAACTTCAAATAATGGTCAGACCGTTATAGCTAACTCAAATCAGGCTAGTATAGAAAATAACATAAATGTATTTGCTTTAACTGGTAAAAACAAGATAAATGATAGCGGTGATGCTCTCATACAGACGGGGAATGCATACTCTTCAGCTAATATAATTAACATTGCCAATACAAATATTTTGGGAAGAAACTGGATATTAGCTATAGTGAATATTTTTGGAGACTGGACTGGGGATTTGGCCTTTGGCAGACCGGATGTTTGGATTGGGGAAATAGTGAAGGTAAAAAATGATCCTGTTGTGCAGGGAGACAGGCCAACATATAACTTTACAGTGATAAACAGGGGTGATGCTCCCGCTACTGATGTTACCGTAGTGGATAGGTTTGATAATCGTCTCTTGTCTTTCGTAAATTCCGAATCGCCCTACTATCAAAAGCATGGTCTGGATAGCGCGACTTTCAAAATCGGTACTCTTGAACCAGGTCAGTCCGTAGAACTCTCTTACAGCGTGCAGGTTAATCCTAATATTCCATATGGCTTTAGCGAAGCTGGAAACTCTGTCACCGTGACTTCTTTTGAGGACGATCAGAATTTCGTTGATAATACTGATGTTGGAGTGGTGAATATTTATGGCAGACTCATCCCTGCTATAGGTCACGATGGTATTAAGTACGATGAACCTCCAAGGATAAGAATATCAAAACTAAATAATACTACAGGACCTTTAACCGCCGGCACTCCTGTTGATTACAAGATTACCTTAGCCAATGAGGGTGGTGGCACGGCTTACGATGCTATCTTGGTGGATACTATGATCAATGACAATGGAGATGTTATATATAAAGAAGTGTGGCCTTTGGGTGACGTAAAAATGGGGGAGGAGATAAATGTTTCTTATCAAATATTCTTTAATGGAAGCACTACACCTGGAATATATACCAACAATGCTCAAGTTTTTGCCTTGCAATATCATCCTGACCCTGAATACGGGTTAATCTATGAATCTAGGGTCGCAAAGAGTATTGTGAAATTCTTTAAGAGAAAAGAAGTACAAGAAACGGGTGGTGGTGGATGGACAAATGAGAATCAGTTTGAAGAGACAGGTGATGCCAATGAAAAGGATTTGGAAAGGTTAAGAGAGGATCTACAACCAATACTTGAAAGTATTATTAAATTGCAGAAGGATATACTGGCTCTTGGAGAAAAGGTGGAACAAACAAGACTTGCTTTGCTTAAATTAAAAAATTCTCAAAAACCGTTAACTCCTACTCCAAAGAGTATTGTTCACGGGGAGGTGGTTGAAGAGGAAGAATTTGCTACTGTAGAATTTTCACCTGCTGAAAATTCTACTCCCATAACTTTAGACGATTATAGTGATAGTGAGTTTGTAGAGTCAAATCAAATAGCATCTATGGGCGCTCTGGATAAAAATGTTTTGCCAAAAGGAAGTGAGCATTTGATATACTTCGTACTCTTCTTTCTCATTCGTCTAGGAAGAGAGGGCAGACTCATTCTTTAATTGATTAGCCTAGTATAACTGTTATAATAAGCCCCGTATAATAATATGTATAGGGGCTTATTTTATGGAACAGGGAATAATTTTAATAGATAAACCAAAAGGTATTTCGTCTTTTGATGTCATTCGCCAGCTTAGAAAAAAGTTGGGCGCTAAGAAAATGGGTCATGCCGGTACTCTGGACCCACTTGCTTCGGGTCTTATGATTATTGGTGTTGGTGGCGCTACAAAAAAGATGTTTGAGTATGTAGGTTTGTCTAAGGTGTACGAAACAGAAGTCTTACTTGGCAGAAAAACTACTACGGGAGATATGGAAGGAGATGTGGTGGAGGCAAAAAAAGTATTAGAAATTGATAATATTGAAGTAAAGAGGGTTTTAAAAAGTATGCTTGGAAAAGTGGCTTTATTTGTGCCGGTATATTCTGCGGTTAAGCAGGGTGGAGTGCCTTTGTATAAAAAAGCGAGAAGTGGGGAAGATGTTGCGCCTCCCATAAAAGAAATGGAAATAAAAAGTATGGAACTTTTGGGTTCTTTTAAAGATGGTGATTGTTATGTATTAAAAATCGTGATGGAAGTGGGAAGTGGAGCATATGTGCGTTCTATTGCCGAGGAAATAGGTCGCAGGCTGGGAGTCCCCGCGACTGTAAAGGAATTAAGGCGGACGAGAATTGGCAACTTTGATATTGTGGATTCTGAAAAATTATAATAAAAAAGACCCCGCTTAGAAGTGTGATCCTATGCGGGGTCTGTGTGGTTTAAAGAAGGGGGGACATATTCATAAATCTGGTAAAAAGTGGTCGCCCCTTTCCAGGGACATCTTCTCAGCTTCTGCGATTTGGCGCCGAAGTCTGTTTTTTTCCGAGCTTGGGATAGCGACTTTTCTTTTTTTTCTCTTTCCCAGTTCTCGGGCTACCTCACTCATGTACCACTGGCTACGACATTCTCGAGGGTAATTCCTCAAGACTGCCCTGATAGCACTCGGGATACTGGTATACTGTCCCTTTACTTGACTGACCTCATCCGCCACCTTTTGGACGGTTGTTTTTTTGGCTTGAGGTAGCCTGGGCCTGATCTTTCGTGTTTTTGTAAACATTAATTTACCCCTCCTTTCTTCTATTATAACAGGACTAGTCTTCTTGTACTATATATTATAGTATGATTATTGTCAAGGTTGAGATCGAAATATATACCAAAAAAGTGGTCTAATAGGCCACTTTTTAAAATCATCTTTTTAAGAAGGGTTTTTAGCTAAATAAGCCTTCTACGGCTTCTTTTACATCCCCTCCGTCAGCTTTGTCTTTCAACTCTTTCATTATCGATCCCATTAGCATTCCCATTTTAGATTTATCTGTTATGCCTAACTCATCTTTTTTGGCTTTTGCGATTTTTTTTATTTCTTCTATAGGCATAGTTTGTGGTAGGTATGTTTCAAGGATTTTAAGTTCCGATTTTTCATTTGCTACCAAATCTACACGTCCTCCTTTTGTGAATTGCTCAATAGAATCTTTTCTCTGTTTGACTGCTCTTTTTGTGACTTTTACTACATCTTCATCAGAAAGTTCGTCCGTTGGTAGTCTTTTTTGAGCCACTAGTTCGTTTATAAATGCTGACAATAATCCGCGAAGAGTATTTAATCTTATTGTGTCTTTTGCAAGCATTGCTTGCTTTATTTCTTCTCTTATTTGTTTTTGCATCATAATGGATAAATTATAGCACGTTTTTGTTTTAAACGGCTCAAACTGCGTGTTTGAGCCGTTTAAAAGGACTTGATTTTTATGTACTTCGTAGTATAATTCGTCGTAGATTTTATGCTAGATAGTTACTCTCACTTTTTTAGTGGGGGAGGAAAGTCCGAACATACATCCGTTTGAAATAATTTAGGTGGATAAAATGGTAGCGGGTAATACCCGTCCGGAGCAATCCGAGAGGTGCGAGCAGAGACGAGCAAGATCGAAAGGTCGAGCATCCCAGTTTTTTGGGTGAATTCTGCAGTAATGTAGAGGTGAAACGGCTAAATCCTTACTTGTATGCAAGGCCGTGTCTTGATTTTAATCAAGAAGTGCCGCTTGATCTGTTGGGTAACCAACAAGACAGATAAATGACTATCGCTCCGCTTTTAGCGGAGTACAGAATTCGGCTTATAGGCATAAAATCCAAAATTTTACAAAAACCCCGCTAAAAGCGGGGTTTTTGTCATCCACATAAATTCATTGAATAAGTACAAGCTATTATATATAATTATATGTAATCTTTATAATAATTTAACTTATACTCAAGACAATATGGATAAAACTAAACTTACTTTTAATGAGAGTGTTGAAGCGGATCACATAGGCTCTGATTCTGGTGATCTAGACTCTCAAGTTTCTCTGGGGTCACATAAAAAAACTTTTTTAGATAATATAGCTTATATAATTCTTGTGGTTGTAGCTTTTTTTGTGCCATTATTTTTTCTGCCAATTTTTAGTATACCCGTAGAATTTTCTAAAAGCCTACTTTTGTCTGTGGGCGTTCTCGCATCTCTAATTTTATGGCTTATTGCAAGGTTAAAAGATGGCAGTTTTGTTGTTCCAAAAACATCTCTGTTTGTTTTTTATGTTCTAATACCTTTAGTATTTTTTATTTCCGCCCTTGCTTCGCCCGCCATTAAGACTTCATTATTTGGCATAGGTTCTGAGGTTGGGTCATTCTTTTCTGTTATTGTGATGTTTGTCTTGGCTTTTCTTTCCTCCGTCTTCTTCCAGTCAGACAAAAGGATTTTTAATTTGTACCTACTGATTATATTATCTATGTTCGCACTAGCCTTGTTTCAGGCGATCAGGCTTGTGGGGGGTGCTGATGTATTGTCTTTTGGTTTGTTTACTACAGCGCTTTCTAATCTGGTTGGCAAGTGGAATGATATGGCTATATTTTTTGGTTTTACCTCTATTCTCTCTCTTCTGACGATAGAGTTTTTTGGTGTAAGTCGGCTTAGCAAGATTGTATTTTATGCTGCTTTGGTCACATCTCTCTTGTTTATGTTTGTGATAAATTTTGCTATTGCTTGGGTCGTTGTGGGCCTATTTGCTATAGTCTCGTTTATCTACATGTTATCTTTTGGTCGCGGAGATGACTCTGTAAAAGGTAGAAAAATTTCTATCCTTTCTGTTGTGGTTATAGTGCTATCTCTAGTCGCCATTTTTCTAGGCGGTCAGATTGGCAACTTTGTCTCTTCACGATTTGGTATTTCACAGATAGAAGCAAGGCCTACTTGGTCAGCGACCATTGATGTGGCAAAAAATACTCTCGCTGGTGATCCGATTTTAGGTGCTGGTCCAAATAGATTTGCTGGAGAGTGGCTTTTAAGTAAGCCAGACAGTGTTAATCAGTCTGTTTTTTGGGATGCCGACTTTAATTTTGGTATTGGCATCATACCTTCTTTCGCGGTTACCACCGGATTACTCGGCGTTTTGTCTTGGATAGTATTTTTAGGACTTTTTGCTTTTGTGGGAATTGGAGCTTCTTTGTCTACAAGGTCAGATAAAAAATCTCGCTACCTTGTTATTTCTAGCTTTTTAGGCTCCCTTTATTTGTGGATATTCTCAATATTTTATGTACCAAATGTTGCCATATTTGGATTGGCCTTTCTAATGACGGGAGTTTTTGTGGCTTCTTTGGTATATGTTGGCGTTATTAAGAATTTAAAAATTTCTTTCTCAAACAGCCCTAAAAGGAGTTTTACCTCGGTCTTGATTTTAGTTCTTATGATCATTCTCAGTGTTGTGGGTGTGTATGTTTCTATTCAGAAGTTTACTTCAGCCGCTTTCTTTCAAGCGAGCAGGATTGCTATAAATAGTGGTGACATAGAAAGATCTAAGGCCAGTATGGAGAGGGCAGTAGGATTTGGAGGTTCTGATCTGTATTATAGGTCATTATCTGACATCAATCTTGCAGAACTCAGTATCCTGGTTTCTGCAAACCCTTCCTCTTTGGAAAATTTACAGACTGAATTTCAGGACCTTTTGGGGAATGCTATAAAAAATGCAAGAATTGCTACTGAAAAAGATCCTGAAAATTATCAGAACTGGCTAGCTTTGGCTAGGGTATATGAATCTGTCGTACCTCTTCAAATTCAAGGCGCTTATGAAAATGCCAAAGCCTCGTACTCAAAAGCTTTGGAATTTAATCCAAAAAGTCCTGCTATATATTTAAGTTTGGCTAGATTAGATCTCGCTGTGGGAAATCAGGAGTTGGCCAAAGAAGGTTTGGCAAAAGCGATTGAGCTAAAGCAAAACTACACTGACGCTATCTTCTTATCAGCAAGACTGTCGGCCGAAGAAGGAAAGCTTAATGAGGCCATAGCAAAGGTGGAATCAGCTTCTATTATTTCACCTAACGATGTTGGACTATTCTTCAATCTTGGATTTTTGAAGTACTCAGATAGCGACTTTGAGGGAGCGGTTGTTGCTCTAGAGAGAGCGGTATCATTAAGGCCAGACTACGCAAACGCTAAGTACTTCCTGGGTTTAAGCTATGATAGGGTTGGTAGAACAGAAGAAGCTGTCGTGCAGTTTGAGGGAATAGAAATCACTAATCCAGATAATAACGAGGTAAAACAAATTCTTGCCAATCTAAGGGCTGGCAGGAGACCCTTTGCTAGCATAGATGTTGTAAGTCCTGAGGACAGAGATACTCCTCCTATTGAGGACGATATATAAAGGCTTGATCTAGATGGTTCAGAGACTAATAAAAATTTTTCATAGGGAGTGGAGCGGCCTTCATGAGGCCGCTTATCTTCTCGGGGTGTTTGCTCTGTTTTCACAGATACTTGCTCTTGTCAGGGATAGGTTGCTAGCTAGCTCTTTTGGTGCTGGAACATCTCTTGATGTTTACTATGCTGCTTTTAGGATTCCTGATTTTATTTATTTTTCTGTTGCTTCTTTGGTGTCTGTTTCTGTGTTGATACCTTTTTTTATAAAAAAAATTGAAGAGAATAAGGAGCATTCGCAGGAGGAAGCTTACAGATTTATAAATAATATTTTTTCTGTATTTTTTGTGGCTATTGTATTGGTCAGTTTATTGGTATTTTTTCTGATGCCTTTGCTATCAGACCTTCTGGTACCCGGCTTTGATATAGAAGCAAAAAATAGCCTTGTGTTGTTATCCAGAATACTTCTTTTGTCTCCTATTTTGCTCGGCCTATCTAATCTCTTGGGATCAATCACTCAGTCTTATAAACAGTTTTTGGTCTATGCGCTTAGTCCTGTCTTTTATAATGTTGGCATTATAGTAGGCATAGTTTTTCTTTATCCTGTTTTTGGTTTGGCTGGTCTTGCTTGGGGAGTGGCGCTTGGCGCTCTGATGCACCTTTCGATACAGGTGCCAGCTGTTATAAAGAGGGGATTTATTTTAAAATTTTCTTTCAATTTCAACTTTCAAAGTATAAAAGAGGTGGTGTTTTTGTCTTTGCCGAGGACAATTGCTTTGTCTATAAATCAACTTTCTTTTATTTTTCTTGTTGGACTAGCTTCTTTAATGGGTGAAGGTTCTATATCGATATTTAATTTTTCATTCAATCTTCAGTCTGTACCACTTTCTATTATTGGAGTGAGTTATTCTGTTGCTGCTTTTCCTACTCTAGCGAGACTTTTTTCAAATGGTGAAAAAATGCAGTTTGCTAAGAATGTGGCAATTGCTGCCAAACATATTATTTTTTGGTCGTTGCCAATTTTGGTTTTGTTTATAATCTTACGAGCCCAGATTGTCAGAACTATACTTGGAGTTGGTAAGTTTGATTGGTCTGATACGAGACTAACTGCTGCTGCACTTGCCCTGTTTGCTGTATCGGTGGTGGCTCAAAGCCTCATACTTCTTTTTGTTAGAGGATATTACGCAGCAGGCAATACGCGCACACCTCTTCTTATAAATATTTTTTCAACAGGAGTGATTATAGGTTCAGCTTTTGGTTTGATTCAGGTATTTAAAAACAGTGACTTTTTTAAATATTTTGTAGAGAATTTGCTTAGGGTAGAAGATTTGTCTGGTACTTCTATACTTATGCTCCCTCTGGCTTTCTCTATAGGGTCTATAGTCAACGCACTTCTTTTGTGGGTCCTTTTTAAAAAAGATTTTAGGGACTTTTCTTTGTCTATCGTCCATTCTTTTTTTCATAGCTTTGCGGGCTCTATCATAATGGGTTTTACCGCCTATCAAATGCTGAATATATTTGATGATATCTTTGACATCAATACATTTTGGGGTATATTCTTGCAGGGACTCTTTTCTGGGGCTATAGGTATTATTGCGGGACTTTTCCTTTTATATATCCTTGGAAACAAGGAGATCAGAGAAATTTGGGAATCTCTACATCACAAATTCTGGGAATCAGAAGTTATCGCTCCAGATCAGCAGGAACTCTAATATATGGCTGAAAATCATCTACAAAATATAAGAAATTTTACTATTATAGCTCATATCGATCACGGTAAGTCTACGCTGGCTGATCGTATGCTTGAAGTTACCAAGACTGTTGAAAAACGAAAGATGAGAGAGCAGGTGCTTGATAGTATGGATCTTGAAAGAGAGCGGGGTATAACCATCAAAATGCAACCTGTTCGTATGGATTACGAAATAGGTGGTCGGCTCTATGAGCTTAACCTTATAGATACTCCTGGACACATAGACTTCTCGTATGAGGTTTCAAGGGCCCTACGCGCTGTGGAAGGGGCTATATTGCTTGTAGATAGCTCGCAAGGTATACAAGCTCAAACTCTCACTGTTCTCTCTATGGCGCGCGATTTGGGCCTTAAGATTATTCCGGCTGTTTCTAAAATTGATCTTCCCAACGCTAGAGTTAAGGAAGTCAAGGAAGAGCTCAGTAAGCTTCTAGGGGTTAGTGAAAATACTATTATGGAAGTCTCTGGTAAAGCGGGAACTGGGGTGGCGGAACTTTTGGCAGAGGTCGTAAACTATGTCCCTCCACCAAGAGAAGAACTTCTTGGCCCAGACTCTTTTCGGTCTCTTATTTTTGACTTTGAATATTCCACACACAAGGGGATCATTGTTTACATAAGGGTTATGGATGGCAGTCTGACAAAGGGTCAGGGTCTCACTTTTTCTGTTGCCAAGGTAAAGTTTAATGCTTTGGAAATAGGGGTATTTTCCCCCGACAAGAGACCGAAAGACAAGCTCGTGTCTGGGGAAATAGGATATATCGTGACTGGTATTAAAAAACCTGATGTGGCGTCTGTTGGCGATACTATCACTTTGGCTAAAAGTCATCCAAAACCGATATCCGGGTACGAGAAGCCATTCCCTGTGGTTTGGGCTTCAGTCTACCCTGAAAGCCAAGATGATTTTACTTTACTGAAAAGCTCTCTGGAAAGATTGAAACTTTCAGATTCATCCCTTTCCTTTGAGGAAGAATCATCCGGTACTTTAGGTAGAGGTTTTAGGTGTGGTCTTTTGGGTATGCTCCATTTGGAGATAGTAACAGAGAGGCTGAGAAGAGAGTTCAACCTGGACTTAATAGTGACTTCGCCTACTATCACTTATAAAATAGAATATAACAATGGCAAAGAAGAGATAATATATTCTCCCTCTAAATTTCCAGATCATGGTTTATATAAAAGAGTAACAGAACCATGGGTTTCTGTAACAATTATTGCTCCTTCGGATTACGTCAGCCCTATTATGCAAGTACTTTTTGAGCATGAGGCAGAGGTTGGCAATTCTCATACTTTTGGAGATGGTAGAGTTTCTCTTGATGTCTCTATGCCACTCAGGGAGCTTATGAGGGGATTTTTTGACGAGCTCAAGAGTGTTTCTTCTGGTTACGCATCTCTTTCTTACGAAATGGGTGAATTTAAAGAAGCTGATGTTTCGCGTCTTGATATTTTGGTAGCCGAAGAAGTAGTGCCGGCATTTTCAAAAGTGGTATCAAAAAGAAGAGTTGAGGAAGAAGCAGAAAAAAGTGTTGAAAAACTTGCAAATGTTTTACCAAAACAACTTTTCGCTGTAAAGATTCAAGGCAGGGCTTTGGGTAGGATTGTGTCTTCTAAAACTTTGTCAGCTATGCGTAAAGATGTGACTGGCTATCTGTATGGCGGAGATGTTACTAGAAAAAAGAAGTTGTTAGAGAAGCAAAAAAAAGGAAAGAAAAAAATGAAAGCTAGAGGTAAGGTAAATATTCCTGGAGACGTCTTTATAAAAATGATGAAATCGGGCAAATAGTTTTTAGTAGAAGAATGGCGCGTAAAGGAGGGTCATACCGAGTATTACTATAACACCTACTATGACCCACAAAATATGGAGAGCTTTCTTGTATTTTTTATTAAACATATTATATATTATGATATAATATATCCTGTCTATGAAACAATTTCAACAAAAAAGAAGATTTCAAAAAATAATATATTCTAGCGGGGCTATTGTAATTCTTGTTCTAGTTGCTTTGTTTTTCTTCAATTCTACGTGGGACGTATATAGAAAAGCTAAAGAGACAGCTGAAAAGAGGGGCCAAGCTCAGGCGGAACTTGATAAACTAAAAGAGCAGGAGGAGTATTTAAGAAGTCAGATCGATAGGCTTTCTACTGAGAAAGGAATCGAGGAAGAAGTAAGAACTAAATTTAATGTTGCTAAAGAGGATGAGGGGGTAATTGTTATTGTGGACGGTGAAAATAAAGGGGCGGTACAGGCTGAAAGCGAGGTAAAGGCTTGGTGGCAATTTTGGAAATAAATTTTTAATGATGTAAAGGGCAAAAAAACCGTTCTACTTTATGGTAGAACGGTTTTTTTATGATTATAAACATTTTTTGAAACTTCTGCCTCTGTATTTGTGTTAGAATAATCTGACAAGTAAAATCTATCTTCCGCAATCTGTATTTATAAAATTAAGTTTCTAGAAACCCGAGTATGGGGGCTAATTCAAGGGAAAACTGATTTCTGCCGTAAGGCGAAACCACTGATTAGCCCCCGTACTCGGGCTTTTAGTGTGCTAATTAACAAGGATACCTTATCGCACCTGGCTATTTTGTCAACAATCTTTTTGTTTGCAATATTTTATTAAGAATGGTTTAATTTTGGAGGATTTCGAATTTAGATTAGAACTTTACAAATACAGGGGGAAGAAGACCATGGAAAAAGAAAAAATCATCTTGCCGGACGACGAAGACTTAAAAGCGTGGCTTCAAGAGAGGCTTATGGTGCATGGGATAATGAAGGATAGTTCTGAACTAAGGACTGAAGAAAAAATGGAATCTATTGTCATATTCCAGATTCTAAATTTTCTTCTTTGTAATGGCGAAGCAAAAAAGAAAGATGTTTGGGAAAGTCTTAATTTTTACGATACACTCAGCAGATCTTTTTTTGAAGTAAAGTGGCTATATGTAAGCAAAAACTTACTTACATTTCAGCCCGCTTTCTGTGGTCAAAATCTAACTCCTCTTTAATTTCCAAGAAAGGACCTTTTAATTAAGGTCCTTTTACTTATATGTTACAATAAAAGAGTTAAAAGTTAACTTAATTTAAATATATGAAAAAAGTATCTATTTATACAACTCCAACATGTCATTACTGCCAAATGACCAAGGAATTCTTTAAGGAAAATAATATTGAATATAGCGAATTTGATGTTGCTACCGATATGGCAAAAAGAACAGAAATGATAGAGAAAAGTGGACAAATGGGGGTGCCAGTAATATACGTTGATGATAATATGGTTATAGGTTTCAATAAAGAAAAATTATCAGAACTTCTTGGTATTGGTGCTTAAGTTTTTCCAAATATGTTTAAAGAAATGTTGATGAAGAAGATGCTCAAGTCTCAGCTTAAGGGAATGCCGGAGGCAGAGCAGGAAAAAATGATTGCGTTGGTTATAAAGAATCCGCAATTCTTTCAGAGTTTGGCTCTAGAAATACAGGCTGAGATGAAAAATGGCAAAGATCAGCAAACCGCGGCTATGGAGGTTATGACTAAACACAAAGACGAGCTTCAAAAAATAATCAATTCATAAAATGGATTTGTATACCTTTTTAATCATAGGACACGTAATAGGAACTGTTTTGGGGGTGGGAGGGGCTACATTCTCTGAGATTTTTTATCTTAAGGCATTAAAGGACGGCAAGATGGACCCTGTAGAAAGTGGTTTTTTAAAAACTACATATACGGTACTTAGGATAGGAATGATTTTTGTTGTATTGTCCGGCTTTGGAATGCTTTTGTGGCTTAATTTTGTGGGTAATGAATCAGCTTTGTTTGAACCAAAGATTTGGGCCAAAATGACCGTTACTATTGTTATACTGATCAATGCTCTTTTACTCCAAACCAGAAGCATACCTATATGGTTGGCGTCCTCTCTTTCTTTCACATCGTGGTATACCGCTTTGATCTTGGGTTTATGGAGAGGTATTTCCTATTCTTATATCGAGATTATGCTTGGCTATATAGTAGCTGTGTTGGTGGTAGCTTGGATTTTGGAAAAGATTAAAAAGTTGTATTTTGCTAGAGGTAAAAATCAAAAATCAAAATGAGTATAATTAACATATCACTTTCAATGCATGTTATTTTTGGACTAGTCGGCATCATAGCTTCTTATGCTGTTTTTATGGGGCTTCTAAAAAGGAATTTATTTCTGTCTTTCCTAAGGATTTCTTCCATAACAGCATTTTTAGGCTACATATTGTCTTGGTTTTCAGGGGGTTATTATTATGTGCTTTATTATGGTGATAATGTAAAACCCATAATAAAAGCCGGTGACTATCCTTGGGCCCACTCATTTTTTATGGAGACTAAGGAACATATATTTTTATTTTTACCTGTCTTGTCTCTTGTTTTGGCTATAATTATATATATGTTCGGAGATCAATTAGATAGAAATCAATCTTTAAAAAATAAAACAGCAATGCTTGCCGGCGCTATAACCATCTTGGCAACACTCATAACCTTGTCAGGGGTGGTGATATCAGGTTCGGCAAGATAAAATATGAAAAATAATAATTCAAAATTAAAAATTCTTTGCTCTGCTGTCTTGGGGGCGATGATTTCCGTTGTATTTGTTACTGTTGCTACGATTTACGGAGAGCTGAACAGCATCTTTAAGGATTGGCTGAAGGTTGTTTTTTATCACCACTGGATAGGCAAGGGGGCCATATCTATAATTTTGTTTATTTTTGCATCGCTTGCTTTTTATGGTTCTGATAAAGACACTCCGGAAGAAAAAGATTTAGAAAAAAATATTTCTATATTAGTTACGATAGTTTCAATTGGTGCAGTTGCTATTATAGGGTTTTATGTTTTTGAAGCCTTTTTTGCTCACCAGGGGTAGTGTATGACAAATAAAAAAAAGATTTTAATATTAATGGGACATCCAGATAAGGAAACAGTATCTGGATTTTTGGCGGATTCTTATGAAAAAGGCGCCAAGAAGGTGGGGCACCAGGTCAAAAGAGTAAATGTTGGCGATTTAGAATTTGACCCTATCTTACACAAAGGATACAAAGAGGTTCAGACTCTTGAGCCCGATTTACTAATGGTACAGCAGAGCATCAAGTGGGCGGATCATTTGGTTATTGTTTATCCAAACTGGTGGGGTTCTATGCCCGCCCTCTTTAAAGGTCTTTTTGACAGGATGCTTTTACCCGGTTTTGCTTTTAATTTTAGGGACGGTAAACATCTGAAATATCTTACCGGTAAGAGTGCTAGAGTAGTCGTAACTATGGATGTTATGCCAAAGCTTTTTAAGACTAGAACTTCACGTACTATGAAAAATAGTATACTAAATTTTTGCGGTATTTATCCTGTGCGTATCTCTGAAATTGGCCCCATAAAAGAGATTATAGACAAGAAAAAGACTGAGTGGGGAGAAGCGTTTACGAACTTTGGTAAAAGGGGGATATAAGGGGTCTTGCGTCCCTCGTCTATATATCGCAGATAGTGAATATGGGGTTGACTTTTATTGTTTAATGTGATAGCATACTGACACGTGATTTTATACTAAAGTCATAATTTAGTTGTTTGACATTTGAATAGTTAGATAGGCCAAATCCATAAGAAAGGAGGTCTGCAATGTTTACTGTTGAAAAGGAGGCTAAACACAGGGGAGGAGGTGGTAGCGAGGAAGATATCAAAGAAGATGAATTTATCAGGGCTAAGATAACCAAAGTCGTGCGTAACCCTCATGGAAATATTATTTATGTGGTGACCAATAAAGATATCACATTTTCTCCAGAAAGCTGGAGGGGATCTATTGGGCCTTTAGAAAAACAAATAGTTTTTCTAAAAAGGGATAAAATCATTATGTTTCAAGGTGGTTTGCGTGCTATGGAGGTGCATCCTACCCCAACCTGTTGTTTAAGTAATTAATAAGTAATTAAATAGCAATCTAGCAAATTTTAGAAACGGAGGAGTATCATGCCAGTAAATACACTAGGGGCAGTAAAAGATCTCACGACAGCAAAAGTAAATCAGGTAAAAGGGAAAGATCAATCAGCCCCTTTGTTTCCTGAAAACAAGATATGCAATAATGAGGATTATTGTCCTGAGTGCGAGAAGTGTGCATTCTCCAGCTCGAGTGTTTGTAACTATAAGCTGGCTTATAGGAAATTGCTTACGAAAACAAGTTCCAGAGGTTATTCAATTGAATCTCTGGTTGGAGGGATCCCCAAGAAGGTGGATCCACCCAGTTGTTTTGATTTAAAGCAATCTAAAGCAATCTAACTAAATCCCGCCCCGAAGACTTTTTATAGGTCTTCGGGGTTTTTTCTTGGCTAAATTACTTTTTTTATATATAATTTCCGCACTATGTCATTATCCATGGGTATCGTGGGTCTACCTAATGTCGGTAAGTCTACACTTTTTAACGCCCTGACAAAAAAGTCTGCTCCGGCAGAGAACTATCCTTTTTGCACCATTGACCCGTCTGTGGGTGTTGTTGTTGTACCTGATGATAGGGTTGAAAGGCTCTCTCTGTTTTCAGAGTCCGTAAAGAAGATACCTGCCATAATGGAGTTTGTGGATATAGCAGGGTTGGTGAAGGGGGCCTCAGAAGGAGAGGGACTGGGTAATAAATTTTTGGCTAACATAAGGGAGGTAGATGCCATACTAGAGGTGGTTCGCATATTTGAGGATGCAAATATAATTCATGTGGATGGCAAGATAGATCCTTTAAAAGATGTTGAGGTTATAAATCTTGAGCTTATTCTTGCTGATTTTCAAACTATATCTAAGCGACTTGGCAATATTGAACGTGATGTGAAAAGGGGAGACAAGGGTGCCCTTGCGGAAAAAGAGGTTTTAAAAAAAGTAGAGAAAGTTTTAGACGAGGGCAAGCTTGCTTCTTTTTTAGAACTAACAGATAAAGAGCGAGAAATTATAAGGGGTATGCATCTCATAACGATGAAGCCTATTCTCTATGCTTTGAATAAGAAAGCAGGAGGCAATAATCTTGATGAAATGAGAGATGAGAGATTTAATGCTTTAATAAGATTTTTAGAAAACACAGGCTCAAGGTACGTTGTATTTGACGCAAAGGTGGAAGATGAGCTGAAAGATTTTGAGGGAGAGGAAAAAGAAGTTTTTAGAAAAGAGTTAGGGGCTTCTGATAAAGAAGGGGATGGTATAAATAATTTAATAAGGAAAAGTTATGACTTATTGGGTCTTATTACTTATTTCACAACCGGACATGATGAAACGAGGGCGTGGACTATCTTTGAAGACTCTACCGCTCCGGTGGCTGGTATGGCCATACATACTGATTTTAAGGATAAGTTTATAAGGGCTGACGTTATAAACTGGAAAGACCTGCTTGATGCCGGGTCGTATGCAAAAGCCCGTGAAAAAGGCTTTGTAAGGACTGAGGGTAAGGAATACGTGGTAAAAGACGGAGATGTTATAGAGTTTAAGATATAGGGTTATATATCCCCTAAAATCCCTTTCTTTTTAAGGGATTTTTTGTTATAATAGAGGTAACAAAGAGCCTGTATTTAGGGGCTTATTTTATACTAAAATATGGCTAAAAACGGACATCATTATGGCGCTGAAGACATTACTGTCTTAGAGGGTCTCGATCCTGTTAGGAAAAGACCCGGAATGTATATTGGTACTACTGGACCAGAGGGTTTACACCATCTAATCTGGGAGATTTTTGATAATGGCCGAGATGAGGCTATGGGTGGTTTTGCTGATCATATCGAGGTTGCTCTTCTGCCAGATAATAAGGTGAGGATAGTGGATAATGGCCGAGGTATTCCTGTGGATATGCACAAAAAGACAAAGGTTTCTGCTTTGGAAACTATTATGACAACCCTCCACGCTGGGGGTAAGTTTGGGGGTGAAGGCTACAAAGTTTCTGGAGGTTTGCACGGAGTGGGAGCTTCTGTTGTTAATGCTCTGTCTTTAAACACCAAAGTAGAGGTACACAGAGATGGTGGCAAATATATGCAGGAGTACAAGCAGGGCAAGAAAAAAGCTAGTGTGAAAAAAGTAGCTTCTTCTAAAAAAAATGGAACCATTGTTTCGTTTGAGCCTGATCCGGAAATATTTAAAGAGGGTATAGAGTTTGAATGGAATAAAATTGTAAACCATCTTCGTCAGCAGGCTTACCTTGTTAAGGGTTTGCGAATCGATGTTATTGATGCCAGGGAGTATGAGGGTAAAATAGATGACGACAAGATTTTTTATTTTAGCGAGCTTGGAATAGATGCTCCGTCAATGTCATTTTATTTTGAAGGAGGTTTGAGATCGTTAGTTAAATTTTATAATCAGCACTTAAAACCAGTAAACAAAAACGTTTTTTATGTTGAAAAGGAAAAGGATGACGTCTCCGTTGAGGTGGCTCTCCAGTACGTAGATGACATTTCTTCAAGGGAGATGGCCTTTGCGAATAATATTTATAATCCCGAGGGCGGTACTCATGTGACTGGCTTTAGAACAGCTTTGACCAGGATTGTTAATGAGTATGGAAAGAAGAATAATTTGATCAAGGAAGCTGATGGGGCTTTGACGGGAGACGATGTTCGCGAAGGATTAACTGCCGTTGTGTCTGTAAAACTTAGAGAAATTCAATTTGAAGGTCAAACTAAGGGAAAGCTTGGAAGTATGGAAGCCAGAGGGGCTGTTGAAACGGTCTTTAGCGATGCCTTTTCTGAGTTTCTAGAGGAAAATCCAGACGACGCTAGATCTATTATTGGTAAGGTTCTTCTTGCTCTGCGTGCTAGAAAGGCTGCCAAGGCCGCCAAAGATAGTGTTTTGCGTAAGGGAGCCCTAGAAGGGATGACTCTTCCAGGAAAACTGGCTGATTGTCAGACAAAAGATGTTACAGAATCAGAACTCTTTATTGTGGAGGGGGAATCTGCCGGCGGTTCTTCCAAGCAGGGTAGAGATAGGCGTACACAGGCTATATTGCCTCTCAGAGGAAAGATATTGAACGTGGAGAGGGCTCGTCTTGATAAGATGCTTGTGAATACCGAGATAAAGGCGTTGGTGGTGGCTTTGGGTACAGCAATAGGTGATACTTTTGATTTATCAAAACTTAGATACCATAAGATTATTATAGGTACTGATGCTGATGTTGACGGAGCACACATTGCTACTTTGTTGTTAACTTTATTTTATAGATATTTCAAACCTTTGGTGGAAGGAGGGTTTATTTACATTGCTAAACCGCCTCTATATAAAATCCAAAAAGGAAAAGAGGTGGCCCATGCTTATACCGAAGAGGATAAGTTGCGTGTTCTCAGGGCTATGGGTATAGATCACGAAGAAGAAGCTAGTGGAAATTCAGAGGAAGGTGAGGAGGAAGAAGTAGTGGAAGAAGCAGAAGAGGTTCAGGATAAAAAGAGATCTTCCAAGGTCATTATTCAGCGATACAAAGGTCTTGGAGAGATGAACCCTGAAGAACTCTGGGATACCACTATGAATCCTGAAACAAGAACATTGAAACAAGTTAGGGTAGAAGACGCAGAAGAAGCTGACAGAGTTTTTGATACGCTTATGGGTACGGATGTGCCATCACGAAAGGCATTTATACAAAACAATGCGAAAATGGCAAATATAGATGTTTAGGGTTTGTTGACCAGCGACTTATTTTTTGGTATTGAGTTGCATATAGTATCTAAGTTCTTTACAACAAATTTTGAGGAGGGTTTTTTATGATTGGAGACAGTGGGCATACCCTAGTTCTTAACAATCTAAAGAATTACGTGAGAAATCAGCTAAGAGGTATTTCGATCAAAGAAGTCTCTTATTGTAATGGAATCAGTATTCACGATGGTGTAGATATTGTTTTTGAGCGTTCGGAAAAACTACATCTTTGTAGGATCGCTGGTCAAGGACTTGGTATTCATAGATACAAGAATGACGGATCTCTAGACCAGCTCTGGATAGTTGAATTACATTTAGGTAGGGAAGATAGCAGTCTTAAATTTTTGAGGGAATTTCTTATTGGCAAATCTATCCTTGGGGTAGAAGAACGTGACGGTGGAGAAGCACTAAGCTTTATGTTCTTTGATGGAACAGCTCTGAAAATCAAAAAATCTTCAGATGGGAATCAGGTCTTGTTTCTAGATCAGGGTAATGAAGAAAAGTATCGTATTTTTTAAACAAGTATCTTTCTCTAAAAACAGGACAACAAATGTTGTCCTGTTTTCTTTTATATTATTTTCTTGAATATACTTCTTCTTTTAAGAGAGTAGTTAGGTCTTCTATTGTTTTTTGACCCAGTGTTTCTTTGTCCCGACTTTCTAGATTCACTGTTTTTGATTTAGCCTCATTGTCTCCAATGACAAGGAAGTATGGGACATGTGACAGCTTAGCTTGTCTAATCCTTTTACCGAGTGTTTCATCTGCGTCATTTATACTGACCCTTATACCGGCATTTTTTAATTCCTCAAATACTTTATAAGCGTATTCTTTGTGGTCTTTACCTACTGGTAATATAGATACTTGGACAGGGGATAGCCAAAGAGGAAATTTACCTCCGTAGTGTTCAATAAGAAATGCGATAAAGCGTTCGTGGGTTGATAGGGGGGCGCGATGTATTACAAATACGTCTTTATTATCATTTCCGTCTTTGTCTTTGTATTCAAGATTAAAGCGTTCTTTCGCTAAGAAATCTAGCTGTATTGTAGACATTGTTTCTTCACGTCCTATTACTGATGTAAATTGAACATCAACTTTAGGACCATAGAATGCAGCCTCGTCATCCGCTTCTGTAAACTTTACCCCCATCTCTTCAAGGGCTTCCCTCATAATATTTTGAGTATATTCCCAGTTTTCAGGTTCGTTTATGTACTTATCCGGTCTGTCGGGATTCCACTTAGAAAGACGAAACCAGTAATCTGTAAGACCAAATGTTTCAAAGTATTTTTGTACCATACCCATTACAGCCTTAAACTCTTCTTTTATCTGGTCTTTGGTGCAGTAGATATGAGCATCATTCATAGAGAGTCCACGTACCCTAAGAAGACCGGCAAGGGTTCCTGATCGTTCATTTCTGTAAACCGTGCCGTATTCTGCCATACGTATTGGTAAATCTCGATAACTGTGCGGTTTATGAACGTAGATTCTGTGGTGATGTGGACAATTCATTGCTCGTAAATAGTACGTGCCGTCATCCATTTCCATAGGAGGATACATATCCTCTTTATAGTAAGGTAGGTGTCCAGATGTCAGATACAACTCCTCTTTGGCTATGTGGGGTGTTGTTACTCTTACATAATTTCCTTTATCTTCCATTTCAACAGCAAATTTTTCAATCTCGTTTCGTAAAATGTTTCCATTTGGAAGCCACATTACCAGTCCTTTGCCAACCATTTCGTCAATAAAAAATAATTCTTGTTCTTTTCCGATTTTTCTGTGATCTCTTTTTTCTGCTTCCTCACGCATTTTCTTATAGCCCTCAAGTTCCTCCTTGTTTTCAAAAGCCAATCCGTAAATACGGGTTAGCATTTTATTTTTCTCACTGCCTCTCCAGTACGCTCCAGCTATGTGAGTGATTTCCATTGCGTCAGGATTAATTTCTTTTGTACTGGAAACATGGGGTCCCTCGCACAGGTCTATAAAATCTTTTGTTTTGTAAATCGTGATGGGGGAGCCTTCCTTTAAAATCCCATCTATTAGCTCAATTTTGTAAGGCTGGTCTTTAAAAATCTCACGGGCTTCTTTCTCGCTGATTTCTTCTTTTGTAAAATTAAGATTTTGTGAGGCAAGTTTCTTGATAGTTTTTTGAAAATTTTTTAGGTCTTTTTGTGAGGGTGATTCTTTGCTAAATTCAAAATCATAATAAAAGCCGTTTTCTATGACAGGACCAATGGCAAGCTTTGCCTCAGGGTCGTATTCAAGTACCGCTATTGCGAGCAGGTGCGCCAAAGAATGTCTTATTTTGTAGATTTGATCTTCTGGGTTCATAGGCTAAATAATATCACTTTTATTCATACATTTAAAGCTCCTTTACTGCTTCTGCTATTATGCTTGTTTCATCATTTCTGTTTGATATTCTGCCTTTTATGACTACACATTTATCCTGTTCAAGATAGTCTTTGTATTCAGTAAAAACTTTTGGAAAGACTACCACCTCGATGTTGCCGGTAAAATCCATCATTTTTAAGAATGCCATACTACTGCCTTTTTTGGTTATCACAGGTTTAGCTTCTTCTATTATTCCAGCTAAGACAACCTGCATTCCTTCCTTCATTTCTTCCATAATTTTTTTAATACTATCACCCTTTCTTTCCATTTTCTCTCGATGCTTGTCTAGAGGGTGCCCCGATATATACAGCCCCAAGAGTTCTTTTTCCCAAGCAAGCATCTCTTCTTTTGTGGCTGGTTCTGAGTGTTTAAGCTTGAGTGTTGGAACAGAAGACTGGTCCTCCATTAGGCCAAATAAATTAGTTTGCGAAGAATCTGTTGTTGATTGTTTGTTGTGGACGAGAGCTTCTTCTGTGTTTGTAAGCATCTGACCTCTTTCGGTTGATTTGTCTATATTATCCATGGCCCCGCATTTAATAAGAGATTCTAAGGATTTCTTATTTAAATTTTTATGTTTTACTCTGTCTAGAAAATCAGAGTACGAAGAAAACTTTCCATTTTTTTCTCTTTCTTCAATAATGGCGTCGGAAATATCAGATCCAAGATTTTTTATTGTGTAGAGACCAAAGCGTATTTTGTCACCCCCGCCTTCTTTTTTAATGACAGTAAAGTCTCCAAAACTTTCGTTTATATCTGGGGGTAGTACCGGTATACCCATCCTCTTACATTCGCTTATTATTTCGGCAACTTTTTCCACATCTCCGGATTCCGCTGTCAGGACAGCAGTCATGTATTCCGTTGGAAAGTTGGCTTTCATATAAGCCGTCTGGTAAGCCACTCTTCCGTAACTTACCGAGTGGGCTTTGTTAAAGCCATATGCAGCAAAAGGTTCTATCCAAGACCAAATCTTCTCAGCCTTTTTTTGACTCCACTTACTTGTCTCTACACACCCGGAAATAAACTTTTCTTTTTGGGCCTGCATCTCTTCTGGGATTTTTTTACCCACCGCTTTTCTGAATTTATCAACTTCCATCCATGTGTATCCGGCAAGTTGGCGTGCCATCATCAAAAGGTCGTCTTGGTAAACTAGAATTCCGTATGTTTGATCAAGAATATTTTCTAGAGCAGGATCAAGATATCTGATTAGTTTTGAATTATGTTTTCTTTCAATGTATTGAGGGATAAACTGCATGGGTCCAGGGCGATATAGCGCAACCATAGCGTTTATATCGTGTATGGTCGTTGGCCTCAATTCCTTCAGGTACCTTGTCATTCCAGCTCCGTTTAGCTGAAACAGTCCCATTGTTTCTCCTTTGGCTAACATCTTAAATGTTTTTTTGTCATCCACTGGTATGTTCTCTATTTCTATATCAACATCGTGAAATTTTTTAGCAAGTTTGACGGAGTCAGAAAGGATGGCCAAATTTCTGATACCAAGAAAATCAAATTTTAAAAGACCAGCATCTTCTACCGAATGCATATCGTATTGAGTGATCATTTTTCCTCCTTTGGGATCAAATTGAAGGGGTACAAAATCCGTAAGAGGGGTTGGAGATATAACCACGCCTGCGGCGTGAACGGAGATGTGTCTGGCACAGCCCTCTATTTTTTTAGCTAGGTCTATGACTTCTTTTACTTGCTTGTCACTTTTATACAGGCTTGCCAGCTCGGGGGTTATTTCCATTGCGTGGTCTATTGTCATTGGAAATCCTTGTGAGCCCATGGGTATGAGTTTTGCTATCTGATCTCCTAGTGTATAAGGATGACCTAAAGAGCGGGCTACGTCTCTCACTGCACCCCTTGCCATCATTGTTCCGAAGGTGCCGATTTGAGCGACCTTGTCTTCTCCATATTTTTTTTTGGCATACTCTAAAACTTTGTCTCTTCTGTTGTCGGCAAAATCCATATCTATATCTGGGGCCGATGGCCTGTCTGGGTTTAAAAATCTTTCAAAGGGGATTCTGTAATCGAGGGGGTTTACATTGGTAATACCAGAGAGGTAGGTAACAAGGGACCCTGCCACAGAGCCTCTAATGGTGGTTAGGATATTATTTTCTCTGGCAAATTTTAGAAGGTCGGCTACAACCAAGAAGTATGGAGAATATCCTTTCTGGTTAATGATACCAAGCTCGTATTCAACTCGATTTTTTATTTCCTCGGTCTCTTGCAGGCCACGCATCTTAATGCCGTTATAAGTTACTCTCCTTAGTTCGTCGTCGTAAGATGTTCCTTTGTCAATTTCTAGATTTGGGAAAACCCATTTACCAAGCTCGAGCTCTACGTTACACATTTCCGCAATCTTTTTTGTGTTTTCGATTGCCTCTGGTATTTCACTAAAATATTCTTCCGCTTGTTTTTGACCTATAAAAGATAAATCACTTTCACCTGTATTCAAATCGGCTAAGTCTCTGCTTGTTTGTATGGCCACCATTGTATCTCTGGCTTTTTTGTCCTCAGGATTTAGGTAATAAAAGTCTTGGCAGGCCACAACTGGAATGCCAGTTTTTTTTGAAAGCTTTACAATTTTTTGTTGCACCTCGCTATGGCCTTCAATTTTTGGATGATGGCTTATTTCTAGAAAATAATTTTCTGGGCCAAATATCTCTCTATGTTCAAAGGCGATTTTTTCCGCTTTTTCCAAATCGTTATTTCTTAATGCCCTTGATATTTCACCACCGTAAGACCCAGAAAGACATATTATCCCTTCGTGATATTTTTGCATCAGTTCTCTGTCTATCCTCGGTTTGTAATAATAGCCTTCAAGATTGGCTGACGTCACTATGTTAATTAGGTTTTTATATCCAGTATTGTTTTTGGCGAGGAGTACTAAATTATATCTTCTATTATCAATACCAGCTTGCTTGTCACTTCTTGTTCTAACAGCTACATATGTGTCTACTCCTATAATGGGTTTGATGTCTGCGTCTTGGCATTTTTTGTAGAATTCTATGGCACCATAGAGGTTGCCTAAATCAGTCAATGCGATAGCATTCATCTTTTCATATTTTGCTTTTGCTATAATCTCATCTATTTTAGGCAGGGCATTTAAAAGGGAATAGTGGGAGTGTGTATGTAGATGTGTAAACTTCACGCTCATGATGTAAGATTATACTATACTAGAGTGGAACTATAAACTTGAAAGATGAGAAATTTTAGGGCGTATAAATACGTAGTAGGTATTGATGAGGTTGGTAGGGGCCCTATTGCTGGACCTCTGGCTATTGGGGCTGTGATGTGGTCTGCTGACTTGGTGCCTAAAAAAATATTTGCTGGCGTCAAAGATTCAAAAAAACTTTCTTTAAAAAAAAGACAAGAGTGGCTTAAGGTTATGGAGGAGGAAAAAAGGAACCAAAATCTTAATTTTTCGGTATCTTTTGTAAGTGAAAAAGTGATAGACAAGAGAGGTCTTTCTTTTTCACTTAAACTTGGCATTGCCAGGTCTCTAAAAAAGCTCAGTGTCAATGGTAGTGAATGTTTAATCCTACTCGATGGAGGACTAAAAGCGTCAATGGAATACTTACATCAGGAAACTATTATAAAAGGGGATGAGAAGGAGCCCATAATTTCTCTTGCCTCTATAGTGGCTAAAATAGCGCGAGACAAGAGGATGATCAGGCTTTCTATAAAATATCCAGACTACGGTTTCGAGGCTCATAAGGGATATGGTACGAAAAAACATTACAGAGCCATTCAAAAGCATAATATTTCACCTATCCACAGAAAATCCTTTTTGAGTTCCTTGACATTTATTAAATAATTTAGTATTATTTAGGGAGGCCAAATAATTAGTACATAGTACATATACAAAAGAGAGGACATTACAATGAAATTATTTTCAAAGGCTATAGGTATTATCTTTCAGGGTGAGGGCGTTATTTGTGTTCGAAATATCAGAGATGGTGCAACGGATGGATTTATGAGTCTTCCTGGGGGCACAAAAAAAGACCACGAAACCATCAATGAAACCCTTGTCAGAGAATTTACAGAAGAGGTTGGAGTTGTGCCAGATGAATACAAACAAGTTCATTGTTCCAGGGTCTTACATCGTAATGAAAGAAAAATCATTATTAGACACTTCTTCCTTATAAATTCTTATACAGGGGAAATTAATCAGTATGGGTGCGCCAGAGATACCACCTCGCCGGAAATTATTCCCTTTGGTGACCTGTTGTTGAAAAGAGTTGAGTTAAACCAGGCTCACGCGGAGGGCCTCAACAAAAGCGTATTGGAAAAGGCCAGACTTGATGCCGAATTTACATTTTTTATGTCGTCTTGGCTTGAGTCCATTCACGATCAACAGGCTGTTCATTGAACAGCCTGTTTTTTTGTATGAAGTGTTGCAAAATATGGTGAAATAATATACTATGACAAAGTTATGTCAGTACGAATGCGACACACAAGGTCTCATACAAAGAACAGAAGGTCTCACCATGCTCTGGGAGAGGCTCGTCTTTCTGCGTGCTCCAACTGTGGATCTGCCCACTTGAGGCATAGAATGTGTGACAACTGCGGTTCATACAAAGGCAGGGATGTGGTGGATATAGCTAGTAAGATAGCCAGAAAAGAAAAAAGGCATACTGAGAAGATGAAATCTTTGGGTGTTGAAGACAAAGAAGTAGAGGGGGAAGACAAAGAGAAGTCAAAAGCCCTTAGTGCAGAAAAATTGTCAAAAAAATAGATGTTAGTCTTTGGCGTCTGATTTTATTTGTTTGAAATTAGATGCTTGAAGCTAAATTTTAGACGCTAAATTTTATATGGCGAATAGGCACCTTTCAAGAAGTATCGTGATGCAATCACTCTTTGAGTGGGATTTCAACGGTGCTAAAAATGACGCTCCTATAAAAGAAGTATTGAAGCGTAACATAAATGAATTTGCCCCCGGCCTGGGGGATTTTTCATTTGTCGAGTCTTTAGCTGATGGGGTTATGGAAAAGCGTAAAGAGATTGATTCTATTATTACAAAAGCTGCTCCAGAATGGCCAATTGATAAGATCTCAACGGTCGATAGAAATATTCTAAGAATAGGCTTGTATGAGCTTCTTTTTGGAAAAAGAGAAGAGGTGCCACCAAAGGTTGCTATAAATGAAGCTATTGAGCTTGCCAAAACTTTTGGTGGTGAGAATAGTGGAAAGTTTGTAAATGGAGTTTTGGGTGCGGTTTATAAAGAAATCGGCGAGCCGGGAAAAGATGAGCAAAGCAAAAAGGTAAATAAGCACACCGAAACTGATCCTGCAAAGTTTCCTATAGAAAAACTTGGTGGAGCTGTGGTTTATGCAAACAAAGGAGGAGAGTTTTTTTTGGCGTTAGTGCACGATGTTTTTGGATATTGGACTTTGTCTAAGGGGCATATAGAAGAAGGTGAAACTGTGGAGGAAGGAACTAAGCGTGAGATCAAGGAGGAAACAGGCCTTAATGTTGTTATTAAGAATGAGCTTGGTAAAAACGAGTATATAGCTTCTGATCCAGAAAAAGGCAAAATTAGAAAACAGGTTACCTACTTTCTTGTTGAGGCAGAGTATCGAGAGGTGAAGCTTGGCAAGTCGGGAGGTTTGGATGATGTAAGGTGGTTTAAATTAGGTGATGTGGCTGACTTGAGAATTTATAACGACATTATACCGATAATCACCAAAGGAATAAATTTGTTAGTTAAATAGAGATAAAAAATAACTATGCAGGGATTTTTAGAATTCGAAAAAAAGATTGGGGTAGAATTTAAAGATAAAAATTTATTAAAGCAAGCTTTTACTCACCGTTCATATGTAAATGAGTATAAAGAAGAGAAGATAGAGCACAATGAAAGGCTCGAGTTTTTGGGGGATGCTGTTTTAGAGCTTGTGGTTACAGAATATCTTTTTCATAAATATCCAAAAAGAACAGAGGGAGATCTGACAGCTTTTAGGGCGTCTTTAGTTAATACTGTAACTTTATCTAAAACTGCCAGTGATTTAGACATGAATGATTTTCTTCTGCTTTCTAAGGGTGAAGCAAAGGATAACGGCAAAGCTAGGCAATATATTTTAGCTAATACTTTTGAAGCCCTTGTGGGATCTATCTATTTAGATCAGGGCTACGATAAAGTAAAAGAATTTTTATCCAAAACCATTTTTCCCCTCATTGATGAAATTGTTTCTAAAAAATTATGGCAGGATAGTAAAAGTTATTTTCAGGAGCAATCACAGGAGCATACAAGTATAACTCCATCTTATCAGGTTCTAAAGGAAGAAGGTCCTGATCACGATAGGCATTTCACAGTGGGTGTATTTTTAGGAGAAGATATGATTGCTCAGGGTGAGGGTCAGTCTAAGCAAGAGGCAGAACAAAATGCTGCGGCAAAAGCCCTCCATCTTAAGGGTTGGAAAAAATAAAATCGAATTTTAAAAAATAAAAAACGGCTCATTTTAAAATGAGCCGTTTTTTCAACTTCATACTTTATATCTAATACCTTATAATTAGCTAATATGTATTTGAGAAGAATTGAATTAAACGGCTTTAAATCTTTTGGAAAAAAGACGGTGCTTCAGTTCACTTCGCCGGTTTCTGTTATCGTTGGCCCCAATGGCTCTGGTAAATCAAATATCGCGGAAGCTATGCGGTTTGTGCTTGGAGAACAGTCTGTCAAGTCGATGAGGGGTAAAAAGGGCGAGGACCTTATTTTTAATGGCTCTGTTGGTGTTCCTAGGTCAGGCAGAGCAAGCGTTTCTATTGTTTTTGACAATAGTAAAAGGCAATTTAATATTGATTATGACGAAGTAATGATTGAGCGGGTGGTTCACAGGGATGGCGTAAATCAATATTTTATAAACAAGAGTCAGGTTAGATTAAAAGATGTGATAGAGCTTTTGGCGTCTATTCACATAGGAGCCTCTAGCCATCATATTATTTCACAGGGAGAGGCTGACAGAATTTTAAACGCATCTGTTAAAGATCGACGGTCTATGATAGAGGACGCCCTGGGTTTAAAAATCTATCAATATAAAAAAGTAGAAAGTGAAAGGAAGCTAGATAAAACCAGTGAAAATATTAAAGAGATAGAGCTATTAAGAAAGGAAATTGCTCCTCACCTTAAGTTCTTAAGCAAGCAGGTTGATCGGGTAAGACAAGCAGAGGTAATGAAGAGTGAACTCAAGAGCTTGTATCTAGAGTATTTTGCTGTAGAAGAAACTTATCTTTTATCTGCAAAGGATAAATTGGGGTTAGAAATAGGCGAGCCGTTAAAACAGCTTGAAGAGATTGAAGAGAGGATTGCTGTATCTAAGAAAAAGATAGACGATATGGATTTGGATTCAGGTAAGTTACATAAGCTTGTTGAGGCGGAAAAAGGACTTCAGTCTATGAGGGGTGAAAAAAGTGAGCTTTCAAGAAGGCTTGGGAGACTTGAGGGAATGATTGAGTATCAAAAACAGATTACCGAAAGAGGTGGGCAAGAAAATAAAAGTAAAAAATTGATAGACTTTAGCCTTGTGGAAGATTTATCGAAAAATATTGATAGCCATACTAAAGAGGCGCTTGAAAGTAGTGATTTAAATTTTATCAAAAATATTTTTGAGAGGATAAAGAGGGATATAGGAGATTTTATTGAGCGTTATGGTAGAGAGGTAACTTCGTCATTGCATCTTAGGAGCGCTAGTGACTTGGGTAAGATGCAGGAAGAAAAGATGAGTATTGAAGAGAGTTTGAAGATTGCTGAAGAAAAAGAGTCGAAACTCAATGATTTATATACAGAAGCAAAAAAGGAAATAGAAAAAGAGAAGGATGATTTAAGAGATGTGGAGAGAAGTATGTTTGAAATGATTTCAAGGCAAAGTGAGATTAGATCAAGAATAAATTTACTAAGGGCAAAAGAAGAAAGTTTTCTTTTAGAGGAGGAAGAATTCAAAAGAGATTTAACCGAAGCCAGTATTGTCGTTGGTAGAGATGTGATAAATTATCAAAAAAATACTGATGCCTTTGAATCTAGGGAGGTGCAAAAAGAAAAAAAGAGAAAAATTGAACGCTTAAAGATAAAAATTGAAGATTATGGAGGAAGTGGTTCGGGTGCGGATGTTGTTAAAGAATACGAGGATGTTGTTGAGAGAGATCGCTTTTTAGAGAAAGAACTTGATGATCTGAATAAGACTGCGGATTCATTGAAAGATTTGATCAAGGATCTTGCCTCAAAGCTTGATTTGGAATTTAAGGAAGGTGTTAAAAAAATAAATATTCAGTTTCAAGAATTTTTTTCCTTGCTTTTTGGGGGCGGTACAGCATCTTTGGCTGTGGTGGCAGAAAAAAAGAAGCGTAGACCTGATACTGACTTGAATATTGAAGATATTGAGATTTTAGAACAGGCCGAGGATGATGTGGAAGAGGGTATAGATATAAATATAAATATTCCCAACAAAAAACTTAAGGGGTTAATGATGATGTCGGGAGGGGAAAGAGCTCTTACCTCAATTTCTCTCTTGTTTGCTGTGTCCCAGGTTAACCCCCCTCCTTTTATGATGCTTGATGAAACTGATGCTGCTTTAGACGAGGCTAATTCTAAAAAATATGGTGATATGGTGGAGGCTCTTTCAAGATACTCACAGCTTATTGTTATTACACACAAACGAGAAACTATGGCCAGAGCGGGGCTTTTGTACGGAATTACTATGGGGTCAGATGCTATTTCTAAAATTCTTTCTATTAAGTTCAATGAAGCCGAAGCTATGGTTGGATAAAAATAGTCTGTGAAAGGTGTGTTTTTGCCAATTTTGTAAAAAAAATAGTAGCCTGTCTCTAGAGGTGCTATGGTCAACTTTTAGGAGGCGTGAGTGAAACTTAAACGCGATCAATATTATTTCTGTTCATTTGGTAAAGATCCTGATATATCAAAGTTGAGAAGGTATTGTACCGAGGTTGATTGTCCTAACTTGCGAACAAGAAAAAGAAAAAAACCTGCTAAAAAAAGAAAAATAATAATCTCCTAAGTTGTATCAAATAATTATCGTAAAATTATGTTAAAACACCGCCCGCATTAATTAATGCGGGCGGTACTTTTTATACAAGCACATAGTCTATAATTCGTTTTTTTAGATTCGCATCTCTTACCTTGATTTTGACTTTATCGCCTAGGGTATATTTTTTTCCGCTTTTTTCCCCTCGTATGGTGTGATGCTTTTCATCCAAAACGTAAAAATCATCTTTCATAAATGATAGCTTTATCATACCTTCTGACTTTGATTCTTTTTCTTCTACATAAATACCCCATTCCGTTACTCCAGTAATAGTACCATCGTACTCTTGGCCTATATGGTCTTTCATATATTCAACCTGCTTATATTTTATAGATGCTCTTTCGGCTTCTGTAGCTCCTTGTTCCATTCTTGATGAATATTCAGCGGCGATTTTATATATCTGCAAGTCTTCTTCTTTAATTTTTTGGTCTGTTAGGTATTTAAAAAGGAGCCTGTGTACCATGATATCCGGATAGCGTCTTATCGGAGAGGTAAAATGAGTATAGTGTTTAAATGCCAAACCATAGTGGCCTAAGTTATCTGTAGAATAAACTGCTTTGGCCATTGCCCGCAGGGTTGCCATTTGTATCAGATTTTGTTCCGCCTTACCTCTTATTTCCTTAAGTAGATCGTTAATGTCTTTTGAGGAAACCTTACCTTTCTTCATTTTAAGGTCATACCCTAGAGTTTTTAGGAATATAATAAGATTTTCCATTTTTTCTTTGTCTGGGAGGTCGTGTATACGATAGATGAAAACCCGTTCTGCTTTCTCGTCTTTCTTTGCTATAAATTCAGCTACTTTTTTATTTGCCAAAAGCATGAATTCTTCAATCATTTTATTCGTATCCATACGAAGTTTTTTTACTATAGCCACTGGCTTGCCATTTATATCAAGCTCAAATTTGACTTCTTCGGAGTCGAAATCTATGGCTCCTTCTTCAAATCTTTTTGCCCTTAATCTTTTGGCTATGGCATCTAGATCAGTCAGGGCCTCGTGTAGTGGAGATAGCCGTGATTCAAATGCTTCGTCCAAGTATGCTTGGGCCTCTTCGTATGAAAATCTTTTATCTGAGTGTATGACGGTTTTTCCAAACCACTCATTTATGATAAGTCCGCTTTTAGTCATGGTAAATACGGCGGAGAAGGCAAGTCGGTCTTCGTTTGGTCTAAGGCTACAAAGGTCGTTTGAAAGTACTTCTGGGAGCATTGGTATTGTGCGGTCTACAAGATAAATTGATGTGCCTCTTTTCGCGACCTCTTTTTCTATGTTTGTTCCTGGTACTACAAAGTGGCTAACGTCGGCTATGTGTATACCAACTTCGAACTTGTCACCAGGAAGTATTTTTAGAGAAAGAGCATCATCAAAATCTTTAGCGTCTTCTGGGTCTATGGTCATGGTTAAGGTCTCTCTCATATCTCGGCGTTTTTTTATTTCATCCTCTGGAATGTCTTTTGAAATCAATAAGGCTTCTTTTTCTACTTCTTTTGGAAATTCTGACCAGAATCCTTTTTCGAGCACAATGGCTTCCATCTCAGCGTTGTTGGACCCCTCTTCGCCAAGTACTTTGATAATTTCTCCTATGGGATTTTTTTTAGAATCTTCCCAGTCGATAATTTGTACGTATACTTTTTGGTTGTCTTTTGCTTTTCTAGCCTCTTTTTTTGGGATCAAGATATCGGTGTACATTTTAGGGTCATCGGTTACGACAAAACAAAAACCTTTGTTCTTTTGAATCACGCCACTAAATCTCATTTTATTTCTAAAAAGTATTTCTGATACTTCGCCAGTTTGCCTTCGGTTTTCTGACTTTGGGTGAAGTAATATCTTCACTCTGTCTCCGTTTAAGCCTTTATTTAAGAAAGCACGCCCGATCTCTATATCTTGCTTAAATTGATCACTTATCACATAGCCTGTCCCTGATGACGTAAGTTTCAGCGTCCCTTCTGTGTATGATGATTCTGATCTTTTTTGGTTCATATATAGTATGTTTAGGATATCCTATGGGTCCACTATAACATAATATCGCAAATGCTGATTGCCGGTATGCCACAGATTGACCCTTTTTCATTTTTCTGTTAGTATTTCATTTATGTTAAAAATCAGACTACAAAGAGTTGGAAGAAAGCATGCTCCGTCATTTCGA
>Ga0066639_10000131_pt1 | contig 58782 bp, 51 predicted proteins | sample CryGeyCG2114_010_2_FD_59504 | JGI IMG/M metagenome (GOLD analysis project Ga0066639, IMG submission 59504) | Groundwater microbial communities from aquifer - Crystal Geyser CG10_big_fil_rev_8/21/14_0.10 | ecosystem: Environmental > Aquatic > Deep subsurface > Groundwater | place: USA: Utah...
TTTATAGCGGAAGACTTTAGTCTGAGCAGGGGGCGAATCCTTCTGGCCGCATGGCAAGAATATGCATCTGGTACAGGCGAATCCTTCTGGCCGCATAGTGATGGTACGTGCAAAAACTCTCAGTAAAGCGAGAGTTTTTTGTTTGTAAAACGAAGAAGGGAGGCGCTTGGGGCTGCGCCTCCCGGATGGGTTGGGGGTGTGCTGTTAGCGGTGTCGGGGATTGCAGTTGGTGAAGCGAACCGCGCTGTCTCCTTTGGAGATTTTGCCGTCCGCGATGTGGCAGAGCGGCAGGAAAAAAACGAGTTTCAACTCGTCAGTCTCGGGATTGCGGCGCGCTTGGATTTGCACGCTCTCGTTGATACCGAGCCTTTCAGCTTCGGCGGTGATGTCGAATTCTTGGCCGTCTATGACCAGAATTTTTACGGGACTAGTCCCGAGCTGGGGGGGCCGGTCTTCCAACCGAACAGTAGTAGCACACAGTGATGTCATTCTGCTCCTCCTTTGAGCTGTGACATAAAAAAATAGCGCCTACTGGCGCCATTCGTCGCTTGAGATTAGGGCTTTTTTGATTTGCGGAATATTAGTCCCTTTCATGCTTTCCATACCAGTTTATACGACTTGACTGCGATTGTCAAGCAGGATTTCTAAGGATCCGAAAAAGGATTGCTACGGCCGTAAAAGGGACCGAGGTTCGCCGTGTCGAGAGTGTTGACGGCACGAAACCGTCTTACTTGTTCTAGTCTATTGACGATCTTATCGTACTGGTCGAAGTCAATTCTTTGAACCTTGGTCATAAACTCTTCTTGAGTGGTATGTGTAAATCTCAAATTTTTATAAATCGAAGAATAGATGATGTACAGTTCCAGAATCAAAATAATTACCAATATTACCCAGAATACCCGCGCGGTATTGAATCGAAACCTGGTGACTGTGATGGACTTCATCCCCTTACTCTTGGGAGAATCCTGTTTAGGTTTGTCTTGCGACTGGTTGCCCTGCGACTGTTCGGATTTCTGATTTTGATTTTTTGTGATATCTGAAATTGCCATATTATTCTTCCTTTAAAGCATAGAAAGCTGCCCGCAAATTAGCCTCGACCAGGCCTGAGCGAGTAATTCTTCTGTTACCGAAATCACCGGTCTCGGTTGTCTGGGAACGAAATGACATTGTATCAATCTCTGAGTAAAAGGGTTGATTCTCTAGTGTTTGTAAAAATTGCACTATTGCTTCGAAATCTCCGGTTAGCAAAATATTATAAGGAATAACCTCAACTTCCCGAAGTCCCGGCACAGTCTGATAAGCTTCCTTTTCTGGCGGCCGACCCGAAGTCTCTTCTATGTCTTGAGCGTCTGTGATAACTATGGAAAAATCGTTATCAAACGTGTCGGCAATACTTTCTAAACGTTCCACGAAACTAACTAGCTCTACTCGAGACGGAAACAATCGCTCAATCTCACCCGCTCTGCTGCCGATTTTCGAAAAATCACTTTTTGCGTATTCAGCACTCATTGTTTCCAAAAGTAATTGATCGAGAACCTGATTTTGCGAGTCGATTTCGCCGTGTATGATGGTTAGATCATCACTGATCGGCTTGATTACGAAAAAAAACATTAGAGCAAGTACGATCAACCCGCCCCCTAAAATCATGTATAATTTTTTTCTGGCTGAAGTAGGAATTTTCATAGATTTTTTTTCAAAAGCTCGTCCTCAACATAGAACGTATAGCGGAAATTTACATCCGTAGGCTCAACTAGGTTAGAAAGTGGGAAATTAACGTCTCTAAAGTAATCCGAATCAAGCAAATTTTCTCTGAAATCAAGCACGGCGTCACGTGTTTTGGAATAACCTGTTATCCGGATCTTACCACTTGTACGGTCAACTGACATGGTATCGATCGCAATTTCTTTTGGCATGATTTTTGCAAACTCCACCATAACATCAGACCAAAAGGCTTGATTTTGTCCAAGAATTGTCAGGTTATTGAGGTGAATGTTAAACTTTTTCAACCGAGCTTTCAGCTCCGAGTTTTCTCCGGAGGCAAGAATCTGCTTTTGATTTTCTATTTTCTCTCCAATACCGGCAATTTTAGCCTTGAGAAAAATCTTGGTCAGCATAAGTAGTGAGGCGAGCACGATAAAACTAAAAACTACCCAGACTAAAAGATGCAAAATTCGGGTACCGATCCGGTCAAGCGCGACTTCTCGCTGTTGTTCTTTTGGTAGAAGGTTGATATAACTTTTCATAGCTATTCCTCCTCGAACCCGCGGAGTGCGAGTCCGATTACAGTTGCGAAAGTGATAGAATCACTCTTGGAAATTGGTGGAACTTTTTTCATTTTCCCTGAAAATACATTGACCCAAGGATCGCCAATGGAAACCATACGGCCAATTGTCGTTCCTCGCATTTTCCGTAACTCGGTGTCCATATACTCGGGAAGTGACCGGAGACGAGATCCGCCGCCAGAGAGGTAAACCGTCTTAACTTCTCGTGATCCGGTAGAGTGTTCTTTGTAGAAATTAATGGCATTGTTGATGGCCTCGATGATACTGTGTATCTGCGGTTCTAGTATTTGTCTGAGATTTCTCTCGTCTTTTCGCAAATCAATTCCAACTTGGACCTTCAACTTTTCCGCTTCATCTTGGCTGATTGATAATTTTTGCGCTATCTGTGAGGTAAAAGATGCTCCAGCGACAGGAACCGAAGAGGTAAATTGCAAAGTTTTCTCGTCATAGATGATAATGCTCGTTTGGGTATGGCCAATATCCACGATCAAAGTGGGCTCGTTTCTTTTTTTCTCAGGGATGAGACACCTCGCAATAGCTTCTGATTCGACTTCCATGGCCAGAGGTTTGATCTTAGCCTGCTTTAGAACTTCAACATAGGAATCAACGATATTTTTCGGCGTCGCGCTGATCAAGGCGTTCATCTTACCATCGGAGGTGGACTTTTTCGGCAAGATTAAAAAATCAAGGTAAACTTGGTCAATCGATACCGGGATATACTGCTCGGCTTCGAACGGAACAGCTTCCTTGGCTTCGGCTTCACTCATTTTAGGTAAGCTGATGACCCGTACAAAAGACTTTGATTCCGGAACTGACGCCACTGCGAACTGGCCTTCGAACTTGCCGAAGTCTGGCGATTTCATTGCTTTGGTAATGATATCGGCAAGCTTACCTGGGTTGAGAACCTGAGAATCATTAACTACGCCTTTTGGTAGATCCTTTTTTGCAAAAGCAGACGTGTAGAAACTCCCCTGCTCTTGCTGTAATTGCATTAAGCGGAGGGTGCTGTTGGTAATCTCCAGTCCGAATATTGGTTTTTGTTTCGAAAATAATGGAAACATTTCTTTACTTTTAGATTACAGTATTTTTTAGCTGCTAACAAGTTACGGAGAGACAATCTGCCAACTGCCTTTTTTCAGAGTCCATCCTCCGGATGGACCGGCAGAAAAATTAACATTGGCTAGACCTGACTCATAATTTACCGCCGCATTGTTGGCAAGCTCCAGCCGGTAGGCTACTACTTCTTTTAAAGTTACATTGTTGGCAACATTAACCACGCCTTGAGTAGTATAGAATATCACTCCGTCGGTGTTATTTTTTACGTCTATGGCCGCTGTGGAGAGATCTCCGAAGGTCGAAAGAAGCATGATGTAACTATCAGGATCTCCGGAGCCAAAAAATTGAGCGTTATTGTCAATGAGTATTTTGCCTTTAAGAAAACGATCGGCAGGGTAATCCGCAATGACCATGGTGCTGTCTCCGGAAAATTGAGAATCCAGCTGGACAATGGAATTGTTAGAAATTGTAATATCACCCTCTACCCAGACTGGTCCGGTTAAAGTGACTACAGAGCCATTATCGATTATCAGATCTCCCTCGATCTTCACTGGACCTAGATCTAATGCCGCGCCATCGACCAAATAAACACCGCCAGCCGGCACTATTGTTCCACCTGCTTCAGAGGCCGATTTGAAATCTTCCACCACTGCATCGCTGATAGGCATATCCAAAGCGGGCGGATCGGATGAGCCGGGATATTCAGCACCTGATACAGTTGTGTTAGTAATTGTTTGATAATACGCATCCCCTCCGACTTGGGAATCTACAATGGTATTAGCGTGCGCATCTCCGCCGACAATAACGGAATTCATATAAGTGCTGCCCGAACCCATCCAAGTTTGGAAGCCAAAATCTCCGGCAGCATCCAGCCATACCGGGGTCGCAGCTGCCCAGTCATCGCTGTACTTACCCACCCCATTGCCATATCCTGAATTGTCGTGTTTGGCCCAAACGTAATAACGAGTGCCATTGGGGACGTTCACATCAACAACGAGCCAATACCGCTGTCCTGATATCAAACCGGGGTTACTGGTAAAACTGACATCAACCCACCCAAAACCAGTGCCGACTGCATTGGAGTTGAGAGTGCCTTGAGCAAGCGTGACCTGCGAAGGGCTATTTGCGTTATCGGAAACAATACGAACGGTCGCGTTGGAAGGATTACCGACTTTTTTTATATTCAGGCTGACCCGACTGATTGTTTGATTGACAGCGGGAACAAAACTCTGTGCCGCGTCTTCTCTTGCCGATGTCTCTCCGACATTTTGCTCACCTGTCTGAAGCGCTTGCTCTTGGTCTGGGTTGGGTGAGACACCTCCAGCAACATAAGCATCTCCCACGATGACTGTGTTTTCTTGCCCTTGTATATTACCGTCAGAGTAGACGCTGCCGGAAATAGAAGAGTTATTCGTCATAAGGAGACCGCCAAAGCCTACCTGAACTCCATAGATAAAAGAAGCACCGGCGCTTGATTTCGAAAGTGTGACTCGGACTTTTTTTACGACCCGAGGGCTAGTACTATTTGGAATATACCCGGTCCCTTCAATAACCTTACCGCTTCCCACATCACTTACCGTCACCGAATACATACCGGATCCGAATACGACATCAGACTCCCCTGTATATGACAGTCCTCCCGCCTGATTGATCTCATAGAGCGCCTTATCAACTCCGGCTTCGGCGATATTGAGAGCCTGTTCCGAGAGGTAACCTAACTGTCCTTGCTGGGAATGCGTATGTACAAGAAAAATCATGACCCCGCTGAAAGCCATCATGATCAATACAAAAATCAAGGAAAAAATCAGCACTTGTCCTGACTCGTTTTGTCTGTTGGGAGTCGTTTTCATTGATTTCTTAATTTTACTGAAGAGAAGATCGTAGTTGTTGCTGTCGAGCCGCTAAAATTCTCACTCGCTGTAATTTCAATGTCGATATTTTCAACCGTGCTAAAACTTGGTGAATCATATGTCAAAGTGAAAGATTCTATGCTTGATGATAAAACTCGGTCGATTGCCTGCCTTTTGCTAAGCGCCCCGACTTCAGTTAATTCACGCAATGTTCTGGGGTCGGAAGGATCTCTAAAAAAGACGGTATAGTCAAACGATCCGCTGACGAAGTTGTCGGAATTGTCTATTGACTGCTGGCGCAGAATAAGCGTATCCGTACCGGAAAAGTAATCCGTCCCCCCGAAGTTGTAGCTGGCAAGCACAGCATCGGATTCTCGAGCCACCATATCGATTCGATCCAGCGCCAGTCTCGCTCGTCCAGTGCTTTTCACTTCTGCTGTGTAGTACCGATAGAGCCCATTTTGTCCCAAAAACAAATTTACGATCACTGTTGCAGTTAGAGCGAATAAGACAATCACAATCAAAGTTTCGATCAAAGTAAAACCAGAATTTAAACGCTTTGTGTTCATAAATTGTTCAATCCTCCCGAATAGATGTAAGTATCATAAGAAACCGATTTTGTATTTCCGCTTTCATTCCAGGAGACGGTGATGTTTACCTGCTTAAGATCGGTATTGATGTCTGTAAAAGTCATACTCCCGCTACCGGAAGGGAGCAGAAGCAATTCCGAGTCAGTCAATGGGCCGGAGACAGGTAGCGAATCGAAGCCGGTTGCCCGCAAGGTTTCCATATTTCTTGTAGCAAGATGATACGCCAAATTTTGATATTTGGTACTTTTCATCAGTCTAACCAGATTCAATGATGATGCATAAACAACCAAAGCCACGGCAACTAAAAACAACGAGATAATAACCTCAATGGTAGAAAAACCTTGTTTGTTTCGTTTAAACATTTTGACTGATGCTGTAAATAGGCGTAATTAGCGCCAAGGCCAGAAAACCGACCACCACACCGATAACGACGACCATTAAAGGCTCGATTATTGAAGAGAGGTTTTTGATAAACTGATCGAGTTCTTCCTCGTAAAAAGTATTGAGTTCTTTGAGGATTGATTCTATTGTTCCTGACTCTTCCCCTACTTTTATCATTTGAACCATAATGGTCGGAAAAAGTTTTTCTTCTCCTGCGAAAGAATCCGAAAGAGTTACTCCTCGTTTCACCTTTTCAGCAGCTCGCATGACTGAGTTGGAGTAATGCATATTTGTAAGAGCGTTCCCGGCAACTTTCAAAGCTTCCACTATCGGCATACCGGAGGCGAGCAAGGAAGACAGAGTTAGAGTAAAACGTGCTAAGTTCAACTGTTTTGTAGCTTTTTTCATAATTGGCAGATTCAAAGTCAGGGTATGCCCCAAAGCTCTTCCTGCATCGGTGCGGAAATAAAATCTTGTTCCGGCTACTGCGGCGATTAAACCGAGGATAATCAAATAACTATAATTGGCAAAAGCATTAACCACCGCGATAAGGATCCTGGTCAGGATAGGTAGCTCGACATTCAATTCAGTAAAAGTGTCGACTAATTTGGGCAGGATGAAGGTAAACATCAAAATCACGACTAAAACCAAAGCAGCAAAAACAACGATTGGATAAGTCATTGCACCTTTGGTTTTTTTCATCAATTCGTAGTCACGACGGAGATATCCGACAAGATAATCCAAATTGCGGTCGAGGTTTCCCCCAGCTTCCCCTACCCTTACCAGGTTAACGTATAACGGACCAAAGATTTCTGGATAAGTTCCGATAGCTTCGGATAAGGCTTTACCTGTTTGCACGTCGTGTGAAAGATTGGAAAGAATAGTCTTGAATTTTTCGTTTTCAGACTGAGTGGAAAGGATACTCAGTGCACGGGGCACTGGAACACCCGCCTTGATCATTACGGAGAGGTTACGTAAAAAAGTTATTTTATCAAGGAGCGAAACAGAGGTGATGCTGGCAAATATTTTGTTTAAATCGAATTTTGAAGACTTGTGCTCGACGATAAAAACCGGGGTCAAACCTCGAGAGCGTAGCTCGGAAATCGCTTCTGCTCTATTTGAAGCTTGAATCACATCCTGCTCGTCGGTGCCGGCTTCTGTTTTTGCCTTATATTTGAATTCCATTATTCTCGGCTTACTCTTAATACTTCTTCAATGGTGGTCAAGCCCTGAACCGCTTTTATAAAGCCGTCCTGCCACATCAAAATAGTTCCCTCTTCTACTGCTCGACCTTCTATCTCTCCTGTCGAAGCTTTTTTCAAAATTAATTTCATTATTTCCGGACTGACTTCCATGGCCTCATAAATTCCAACACGTCCCCGATATCCCGTGTTGCCACACTTATCACAACCCTCACCCTGATAAAACTCCAAATCAGCTAGACTATCTGATTTATCATCAATCGCCTCGTCTTTTTTCATCACGCGAATCAGCTCTTTGAGATCAAAGTCTTTCTCCAAACTAGCTAAGGTTTTTTTATCAAGCTTAACCTTCTTCTTGCAATCCTGACAGATTTTTCTGACCAGTCTCTGCCCGATAATATCATTAACAGTTGAGGCAATAAGATAAGGCTCCATACCCATATCAAGCAATCGCGGCAATGCTCCGGCAGCGCTGTTGGTGTGAAGGGTCGAGAGGACCAAGTGACCCGTCATGGCTGCATGTACCGCCTCTTCAGCGGTCTCTCGGTCGCGGATTTCTCCGATCATTATTATGTTAGGATCTTGACGCAGAAGCGCCCTCAACCCGGTTGCAAAAGTTAGTCCAATTTTCGGACTAACCTGCATCTGGTTTACACCTGGAACACGATATTCAATCGGATCTTCGATCGTGCTGATGTTGACCGCTTTAGTATTCAAAACTGTCAGCACAGTATATAGTGTCGTCGATTTACCGCTACCAGTAGGACCGGTCACTAAAGTCATACCGTGCGGACGTTTCAAGTTTCTTTTGATAACCTCAAGCGCTCCTCGGGCAAATCCTAGCTGCTCAAAGGTTAGGGCTTGAGCTCCTTCTTCTAAAAGTCGCATTACTATCTTTTCTCCGTCGAAAACTGGAATTGTAGAAACACGAAACGAGATTTTATGCGAGTCCTTTTCCGTTTTGAAGCGACCGTCTTGAGGCAAACGGTGCTCGTCAATTTTTAAATTTGATAAAACTTTGATGCGAGCAACTAAGGCGGGGTGAATAACTTTTGGCAAAGTCATCACATCATGCAATACGCCGTCGATTCTGTAGCGAACAATTACATCATGTTCTTGAGGCTCGATGTGAATATCACTGGCTTTTTCAAAAATCGCATACTCAAGGAGGGTATCAACAACTCTTACAACAGGAATTTCCTGGGCCATTTTCTGAAGATCTCCGCCGGACTGCTCACCACTTACCTGCGGCTCTTCTTTTTTGTCCTGAAGGATTTTTTCGAACTCTGACTTCAAGGACGTATGATATTGAGACAGTGCAAAATCCAATCCTGAATGAGTTGCCATGAAAGGCACTACTTCTAAGCCAGTTTTTTTCTTTATGAACTCGCGCATCTGCAAATCGTCAGGGTCCAGAGTACCTACATGCAGCTCCTTACCGGATTTTTCAAATGCTACGACTCGATAGCGGCGAGCGATCGGTTCCGGTAGGATTTGTAGTACTTGTTGTTCAATTTTTTTCTTTTTTAGATCGACTAATTCAACGTCATAATGTTCGGCAAGAGCCTTGGCGTAATCACCCTCACTCATTAACTTCTTTGAAATCAAAAAAGACTCCAGATTGGTATTCTTTTGCCTGGCTTGAATCTCCGCGTCTTTGAGGTCTTTTTCTTTGACTATTTTGTTTTTAAGAAGGATGTCTTTAACAGCCTCCGAAGTCAGAGTCATTTCTTATTTTTTTGTTTCAAGTACTTTTAAATTTGTATAAAAATTATATCATATTTTAACCTTCCCGTCAAAATATTACTGAAAAACAAAATTCGCCAATTTCCATTGGCGAATCACATAAAGTCAGAGAAATTTATTGGCCGCAGCGCTGTCTCATCTCGGCAATGAAGCTCTGCGCCTGCTCAGTATAACTACTGTCGAGGCTAACTGCCTTGCTCACCTGTTCCTCTGCTTCAGGAACCATGCAAAGTTTTGAATATAGAGAAGCAAGTTCTGCACGTTGCTTTGCATCTTTAGGCTTCCTGGCAACCAGCTCTTTGAAAATTCTGACATTCCGCCCATCGAAACCTTTTTGATTATAGATCGAAACAAGATTTCTTAGGTTTGCTTCGTTAATCTTGCTTATCTTCTCATTATCAAACAACCAGTCAATTTCCCCTTCTCCTTTATCATCCTCACCAGCTATGAAATAAGCCAGGGCCAGATTCCAATGTGATTCGGCGGGATTCGGGTTTATCTCCACCGCTTTTTCAAAATAACTGATCCCTTCGTCATATCTGCCTAGGGCATGAGCTGCTTGTCCCATCTCATAATAAATCTGGGGTCTCGTCGGCGAAAGCTCCAACGCTTTGTTTCCGAGACGAATCACTTCTTCGCGCAAACCTGGATTATTTTCCGGATAGTTATTGTAGACTGCCATGAGAAAGAGATAGTTTCTGGCATCATAGGGTGATTCTTCAATAGCGGCGCGGAGCTGCTCTACTGCAAACTGGAAACTCCGGGTTTTGAGCTGTGGTGAATTCCCTTCAGCATCTCGCAAGGTAATGACTGCTTCGGCTAGTTTCTGACGAGCTTCTTCGGTGGCATAGGTATTGCTGTCAATGACTTTGCGGTAGTTATCGATCGTGGCCTGCAGGTTTCCTTGGGAAGCCGTGATAAGTGCACTGGTAACCTGAATATTCGACTTATGGGGTTTATAAACGGAATAGTAAATCGCGAGGCATGTCACCGCTATGATTGCTAATGTTAGGTAGGGGTTGATTCGAGCGTCAAAATATTTCCCCTGCTTCTCCTGGGTCTCTTGAGTTTGCAGGAAGACTATGAAGGCCAGGACTGAATAAAAAGATATGTATGTCCCCAAAGTGTCGAATACAAAGAGATTCTGGACAAAATAAGAAACCAGAAACCCAAGGAGCACAAGACTGGTAGTTCTGTTTTCCTCGGGATTCGCTCGATAAAAGCGAAAAAGAGAAACTATTGCCATCAGATAAATACCCAAATATGCCAGTATGCCAAAAATACCCGTGGTTACTGCGTTTTCGAAAAATACATTGTGAGCGCGGTCAAACCAAATCTGCGAGCCTGCGTCGCGATAAATCTCTGCTGGGAAATATTTGTTAAAAGGAATGTTGAAATTCTCATAGCCATAACCTAGGAAAAATCTATCTTGCCAGCCCTTGAGTGACGCTTGCCACGTCAGAAGCCGTGATTCGGTCGTAATATCGTCACGGCTAATGTGCGTGATGTTGTGAAGTCCGCCCGATTTCAAAATAAGCGTTGTGTCACGCAGTGCGTATACCGCAATACCCAAGCCGACTAATACGGCTAATCCGATGAGCGTGCCGGATCTTACTTTTTTATTCGAAGAAGTGATTGCCGCTAGGACCAAAACCACCACCACGCTGAGAATCAGACCTACGAGCGCTCCTCTGGTTCTAGTCGCATTCAAAATTATCGCCTCGTAAACTATGACTGCAACGAAAAACGCCTTGTGCCAGGTCTTGTTGCTGCGGAAGTATAGCAACAACGCCAAGTACATGTTGGTCAGCAAATAACCGGCGTAAAAAGCTGCGTTACCGATAGTCGCGGAAATTCTGGAAACGTCGCCAGCGAGAACAAAGGAAATATCCCATCCTAATTTTTGAGCCGTTGCATACAGCGCACTCGCCAAACTCACCAATACTGAAGCGGTGAAGTATCTCTCCCATTCCTTCCAGGTCCGAAATACACTGAGCAGGATAATGAAAAGCGCTACTACATGTATGAAAGTAATCACACCTTCACCTCGCTCTGTGTTTCCCCAAAAGCTACGGTAAAAATTCAATCCAGTAATCGCGGTAACAAAAACTATTCCGAGGTATATTGTGACTGCTTTTGACACCTTGTTCCAAACCGGGCGAAAACGAATATCCGCAGCTAGCAAAATAAGATACAAGGCCGCCGCGATCTCAATGAGTAATCTGAAATATAGAGTTTTGGTGGTGATAAAAGGAAAAAAGTATCTTGAGGAAACTAGTAGCGGTGTCAACAAAATAGCATACAAGACAACTACCAGAGCCGCTCGGATTCCGTCAACAGTTTTGGAAGTGAGTATTTTTGCCATATAAAATAGAATATCAACCCTGCATCAATCAGTCAATCAGGCTTATGGTTGCGGCAAGATGAAAAAAGCGCTAAAATACGGACTGTCCTAACGCAAGCCAATGAACACTTTTTTCACCAAAATTAAGAGTACTTTGCTGTTCCTGGGAGACATCGTCCTTCTGTATTTAGTCTTGTCCGCAGTCTTGATCCTCAGGTATTCCGGCGATTTCACCGGTCATATTTGGAACCAGCACTTCTGGCCTTTTACCATTATGTTCGCAGCCTGGCTCGTGGTTTTTTATATTTCCGGGCTATACGACAACCGCAATAATAAAAATGATATCAATTTTTATTCTCTGGTTTTCAAAACCATCCTGATCAACGCGGGTGTCGGCGTGGTTTACTTTTACATTTTCTTCGGCAGATTGTTCACCATCCGACCGATGTGGGTCTTCGTCGTGTATCTGATCATATTCAGTTTTGTATTTTTGCTCTGGCGCAGACTCTACAACCAGCTCACTCTTACTGACGCGTTTCTACAAAATGTATTTTTTATCGGCAACGGAAAGGAGTTGAATGAATTTATAGAGGAGTTAAAGCGTAAACCTTATCTCGGCTACCGAGTAGTAGATCACCTGGTAGTGGACAAAGGAGAAAGTGAGCCAGTAAAAAATTTGGACCTCACACAGGTACTAAAGGATAAAAATATCGACATTGTTGTCACTTCCCTGGATATGCACCGCATACCGGAAATCGTCTCGCAATTTTATAAAAATCTTTTTTTGGGAATTCGATATTATGACTTCCCCACCTTCTACGAGAGAGTCACCGGAAAGGTGCCGGTAACGACAATCGGGCAGCTTTGGTTTTTGGAAAACCTTTCCGAACGAGACAAAAATGTTTACGAATCTTTCAAACGCATTACTGATGTGAGCGCCAGCATATTAATCGGCCTCGTTGCCGCTCTCCTGACCCCCTTCATCGCCCTGGCCATCAAGCTTGATTCGAAAGGTCCTGTACTATTCCTGCAAAAAAGAGTCGGCAAAGGCGGAAAGCCTTTTCTGGCCATGAAATTTCGTTCGATGGTTACAGGCGCTGATCACAACGGGCCTCAATGGACGAGAAAAAATGATTCGCGCATTACCCGGCTCGGCATCTTCCTGCGGAAAACCAAACTTGATGAGATTCCACAGCTCATCAACGTCCTCAAGGGAGAAATGAGCTTTATTGGACCGAGACCAGAGCAAGTGGAATTTGTAGAAAATCTTACAAAAAAAGTGCCTTACTACAACGAACGGCACTTGGTAAAACCAGGACTCACCGGGTGGGCACAGGTCAACTTACCTTTAGGTGGAGCTTCAGAAGAAGATACTTTGCAAAAACTGCAGCACGATCTTTACTATATCAAACACCGTTCAGTGTTTTTTGATCTCGGTGTACTGCTAAAAACAATCAATATTATTCTCACCGGACAAGGGCGTTAGAACTATTTTCTACGTACCTCAACGAAGTTAATATTGAGTACCCCCCAATCTTTTTTAAAGCTATCACGTGGGGATAAAATCTTTATCGTAAACCGGTTATCATCGATGCTTTCGATGATTTTTTTTGCTCCCACATCGTCTTTGTCAAAATAGTAATCATCAAAAATAACGACGGTCTTCTCCCCCATCAACATCTCCGCGTACTTCCAATCATTGGCAATAGTTTCCACGCTATGACCTCCGTCGATAAAGATAAAATCCATCTTCGGAAGTGACGATACTGCGTTAGGCATGGTATTTTGGGTAAATCCTTGAAACAATTTTATCTTGGCGCCTGTTGCCTGTAACATTTTTTCTACCTCTGCTTTGGTAGGAGGTTTTTTAGAAAGTTCATCGACATTTATCTGATCAGTCATTTGTTCAAAAAGGTCGAACCCATAGTATTCAATCTGGTCTGCGGGGTGGAAACTTTCTGCAAGTTTAATCATCTGGATCGCCCGGCGACCATTCCAAGTACCGATCTCCAAAATCTTCCTCGCTTGCACTTCCCTGATTGCCCGGAACAAATGCTTGTACCGCTTTGGGCCATGAATAATGCGAAGAACTTTATTTTTTATCCGAACAAAAATATTAGTCATTATTTTTTAACCACTGTTCAATTTTGAATGTCAAAATTAATGATACTATAAACCATCCGCTCATTGAAATCGCGGCTCCTGTCGCTCCGTATTGAGGAATGAGCAAATAACCAATTAAAGCTGTTACAGCAAGTGCCAACATATTCAAATTTATCGAGACTGCCATTTTCTTCAACGTTCTGACAATAGGACCAAAACTTACCGCAAAACCCATCAGCAAATTCAGAGACAAAACAATATAAAGACTCGGCAATGCTGGCAGGAAATCTGCGCCATATAGCCTCTCAAAAAATAATTTCGTGCCGATGAATACCGCCGCCATAAATCCAAGAGTCAGCACGCTGCCGTATTTTGCGACTTTGTGATAATACATTTTCAGTGAACCTTGCTGCTCAGCTTCTTTGAAAGGAAAAATTGTCGACAGGAGCCTGGAAATAGTTGAGGAAAAAACTTTTGGCAAAGTACCAATACTGTAACCGACTTTGAAAAGTCCTGCTTGTTCGGGGGTGGAAAAAATTCCCAACATGAAAGTCGGCAGGTTTTCCACAAAATTGTTGATGTTTTTGTCCACTGCTATCTGCAAACCGAATTTCAGGTACTTTGAAATTTTTACCCCCCAAAAGCTCGCGACAACCTCTCGCAGGGAAGGAAACAAGGGAAGAATTTTTTGCATGGAAGCAAGTAAGGCCACCGCCGCTACAAAAAAGGTTATCTCTGCCACCAGCATACCGTAAAAGATACCGACTACTCCGAAGCCCGACCAAACGAAAGTAACCCCGGCTCCTACGAAAACAAACTTTTTCAAAGTCTCATAATAAGTAACCTTGTCGATTTTCCGCGCGACCTGATAGAGCATAACCAGAAGCAAACCGGCGAAGGTCACTGCGTTACCGAGCGCCATCATGCGCAGGTAAACCGCAAGCGAAATATCACCATAAACGCGCAGGACGATTTGAGGGGCGAGCAATATCACAACAAGCCAAAAAGCGTTGATTATCAGCAGGGAAAATTTAAGGAAGTAGATAATCAAATTCTTCACTTCCTCCCTATCCTTGCGTCCAATAGCTTCGGAAATTAACGTGACGGTCGTAGGCCAAATACCAAAATTAATAATTGCAGAAATAATACCGGCCAGGGAAACAATGATAGCATAAATACCGTACTTCTCGGGACCCAAAACATTGGCGTAAACAATGGACGCACCAAAGCCAGCTAGCAGTGACAAACTCTTACCCACTTGAAGCCAAGTGACCTCTCTGACGAATTTGGCTCCGACTAATTCTTTGAAAATTCTATTCCACATGTTTGTAATATTTCATGTAACCAGAAACAGTATGATCCCAGGTCATTTGAGAGGCGTAACCTCTGGCATTTAAACTAAACTCTTTTGCCAAATTTCGATCGGACAAAAGTTTACCGATTGCGTGTGTGGTCGCGGATGCGTCATTTTGAGCTACAAGCAAACCCGTCTGATTGTCCATCACCGCTTCTTCTATTCCGCAATTTTTTGTCCCCACGGACGGCAACCCCGCGGCAGCGGCTTCCAGAAATACCAGGCCGTAGCCTTCGAAATGCTGCCCGATATTCACCGAAGTCAGAACAAACACACTGCTTTCAGCATAAAGTTTAATCAGGTCTCTGTCAGGGACATCTTGTAAAAAAACAACATTTTTCTCGATACCAAGCTTTCTCACCTGATCTTTTAGCTGCTTATAAAATTTCACAATCGCCTGACTACCTATGATAAAATATTTCAAATCATGATACTTCGGCACTAGTTTAGCCACAGCTTCTATGGAAACATGATAGCCTTTACGCCGCTTCAGCGCACCCACTCCGATTATCTGATGAGGTTTACGAGAAACCTCTGGTAGGGTAGAAAATTTCTGATAATCGATACCCAGATAGACAACTTCCAAATTTTTCAAATCCGGTGCTTTTTCTAAAATTCTCTTTTTTGTGTACTTGCTGATACAGATGACTTTTTCCGCCCGGTGATACACCCACTTCAAAACCGGACCTAGCAGTGGATGAGAAAGTTTTACCACAGACTCGGTTCCAACCCCGCAGATAAAAAGTCTTTGACCAGAGCCGATCGTAGCAAGAGCCGCGATCAAACCGTACGGAAAAAGATCCAGCGCATGGACAATGTCCTGACTACGCAGATATTTTGCTGACGAAAAAATATTTTTGACCAGAGCAAATATTGAAACCCGGCGATCAAGCACCTGGACATCATAATCAAGCGAAGTTTTCTTCTCTACCAGAGCAGTCACCTTGTAGCCTGGGGTTCCGGCAACTCTACTAACCACTTCAAAAGAATAGCGATCAAGACCGCCGAACTCCGGATCAAGGCTACGGGTCAAAAAAGCGATTTTCATACCTATTATGCTATACGAAAAAAGCCATCACAACAAGATGGCTAAAATTCCTGTTACTCCAGCGCTGGCAAGACATCATTTTACTGTTTTGGAATATTATACTCTCTCCCGCCAGTAGTCGAGGGTGTCTTCTAGAGTCTGATTTAAATAATCAATCTTCGGCTCCCAACCGGTCAATGCGGTGAATTTGCTGCAATCTCCCACCAAGATGGGGACGTCCGATGGACGCATGCGAAAAGGGTCTTGTACAAGTTTTATATCCTTGTTTGTGGAGAGCGATACAAGCTTACCCAAAACGTCGCTGATCTTATGACCTTTGCCGGTACAAATATTATACACTTCTCCCGGATCACATTTCTCTGTTGCCAAAAAATACGCCCTGACCATATCGCGAACATCGGTAAAATCTCTTATAGCATCCAAGTTTCCATGTCTAATCAAAGGTTCTCTTTTTCCTTTCTCGATTTCAACGATTTGTTTGGCAAAATTCGAATCAACAAAAACCTCACCCCTTCGCGGTCCCGAGTGGTTAAATGCCCGACTTCTGATAACCCGTAAACCGTAGGACTGCTGATATTGATAGCCCATGTAGTCTTGAGCTACTTTTGATACTGCGTAAGGAGAAAGCGGTCGGAGTGGATTACTTTCTTTGATCGGTGTCTCTTCCGGTAAAACCTTGCCATACTCCTCCGATGACCCTGCTATAAGAATCACTGGATCGTAACCGTCTTTTTTGTTCTTCCGAACGGCTTCAAAGAGATTAGCTTGTCCCACGACATTGGCGGAAAAAGTTTCCGCTGGTGATTCCCAAGATGCGGGAACAAAACTTTGCGCCGCCAGATGAAAAATTTTGTCTGGCTTAACCGCACCGATCACCTCGTAGACATTGTGAGCATCTTTGATGTCACATTCGTGATACTGAATTTTTCCATCCAAATGATCGACATTCTCAGTTTTTGAACGCCATCTTTTGATACCATGAATCTCGGTATCGGGAAATTCTGCTAGCAAAAAATCTGCCAGATGGCTTCCAGCAAAACCTGTTATGCCTGTGATTAAAACTTTCATAGTCAATTTACTTTAGGGGTTTATTATACCTTCTGAATCAATTATTTTCCAATACCGGCACCCGATTGCGTGGGCTTATGAAAAAACCAACTAAACCCAAAAGAGCGGTCGAGGCGAGTAATATGATATGTACACTGAAAGCTAGCGGAACAATGGTTTCTTGCGAAAAACCGAACAGTAAAAATCCGCCGACAAAAGTTGCTTCGTAAGTTCCGACTCCTGCAAGTGACTGGACCGGAATGATGTTAACCAAGATCGGAAAAAAGGCGATAACTAAAAATTGCCAGTAAGTAACTTCAATACCCAAAGAGCGGAAAAGAACAAATTCAAAACAAAAAGTAATGGGCCAAATAACAAAGGTCAGGAAGCTTACTTTAAGAATTTTTTTGAAATCGTGGATTTCCGAAAGTGCAATCAGTACTTCCTCGAATTTGCGAATCAGCATACCTATAAACTTTTTCTCGTAGAGGTGCCAACGATTAAAAAATATTCCAAATTTACCTTTCATCCACAAAGCATGCTTAAGCACCATCCAAAAAAATACAAGCAAGAGAATAAGACCGGCAATACTAAGCGGAACAAACCCGCGGATACTGCCAACCTGATCTCGAAAACCGATCAGCACCGTAGCCAGGACTAATGTCAGAATCACTAAAACATCTAAAACCCTGGCAATCACTAAAACCGAAAGGCTCCTGCCGACAGGAATATCAAAACGGTCTTTTAGAAAGTATGGAAAGGCAAGCTCGCCGCTCCTGGATGGTGCAAAAATTATAAAAAGATTGTGCAAAAAAATAATTGGCGACAGCTGCGTAATGCCGAGTGCTCCATTGAATAAGGTTTTAAAACGGATTGATTTCAAAAAGTTTAGCATCAGCTGTATCCCCACGACAGTTAGTAGAGCCCAGACAGGGAAAGATTTCAGGGCGCGGCCGATTTCAGAAATTTTTACTTGAGAAAGTAAAAAATAGCTCAGCAAAACCGCGATGACTAAACCAGCTATGATGTTTTTCCAAGAAATTTTCCAATTCATATTTTTGACAGAAATGGTAATCCGTATTTAGCAACTACCTCATGCTCTCCCGCCGGAACAAATACTCCGAGATAAACTCCATTAACTAATGCCGGCTCAACCCGCTGTCCATCCAAAGTTACCTGCCAGCCGGGTAAATTATTTTCCGAAATAACGAGCCAACGTTGATCAACTGTGGTCGATTTTATTTTCCAATTACCATTACTTTTTTCTAAAATTTTTACTTCTCCTGCTGCTTCGCCGGAAGTTTCTCCGCAAGTGGATTTGCACCCAACTATAATATCACGACCGGTAGGTTTTGACGAAAGTACGGCCTCAATATCATCCCCTGTTATTACCTGTGCCACGCTTGCCAAATAAACCTCCGGACGAGCATCGGGATTTTCATAAACCATGACTGGAATATTGTGTGAGGTTGCCTCTGTCTTCAAAACCAAATTAAATACAGTTTCGTCAAGTGGATATGCGCTTATTACATAGCGGATTCCCAGCAGATCAAATAAATATTTGTTTTCAGTTATTTTTTTTATTTTTTCCTGGACTGTGATGTCTTCGTCAGAAATTTTACCTGGGGCGGTGCTCCGATCGCTACCAAGCAAAGCCAAATAGTTAGCCATGCTCTCCGGCATGAGATTATCATAATAATCTATTGAGGAAAGTCCAAAATACAGATTGAAGTTCGGTGGCAAGATATTTTTTTGAAAATCTAAAATCATACTTGGATCACTACCATATGGGACCGTCACAAGCTGGTACTCTGACAAACCAGGTAGAATGCTCAGATATTTTCCTTGGTGGCCTTGTAGAAAGTCGGTAACTTCTGAACCAGAGGAGAGCTCCAAGCCTTTTACGAGCGGATGAAAACCAAAAAATACCAGCGAAAAATTCACCCCGACTAAAATTATCGCTAGCTTTGAAAAATTTGACCGGCGGTATTGGTAAAGCAATCCCGCTGACAAGACCAGAAAACACATTGAAATCAAAACCGGAAAACTCAGAAGGCTCGTAATTCTAAAAAAATTCTCCAAATAGCCGGTAAAAACCTGCTGGTAGTAATCTGCACCAAATCCACTTGCACTACTACTGGCTTGCCCTGAAATAAAACCTTCAAACCTAGCAAGGATAGTATCTTTAAAAAATAATTCCGCGATAGCGCTTCCGGCGCTGACGACTATCGCTAAACCGGAAAGGTACATCAGAAATTTTTTCAAAAAATTGGCGGATCTGGACTGCATTAACTCGACAATATTGTCCAAGCCGTAGGCAGCTAAAATGCTGGCCGCAAAAAACCCCAATGTCAGCCAGCGGGAGGGAGAGCGAAGCAAGCTAAAAACCGGGAGATGATTGAGTAGCCAGAAAAGCGGAGAATATTTTACTGCGACAAGAAGCATTATTACCGCGAGCCAAGAGTAAAATTTTGCCCTGCCTTTTACCCGAAAAGCAGAGAGTAGGGCAAATACCAGAGGTAACACTCCCATAAACATCAAAGCTTCCGAACGGGCAGTGATAATTGGTCGGAATACAGGCAGGGCCAGGCGAACAAAGTCAAATAGTCCCAGGGCGCCAACCGAGGCCTGCTGGAAGGTTAGCTCTCCTCGGGCAGAGAAAGGGATGATTGTGGCCGCACTCCAAATCTGCATTAGACCAAGTCCTAACCCGATAGCAACAACCGCCCCCAAAACAGCCAATGTTTTGACCGTCGACTTAAAGCTTTTTTCCTGGGATTCAAAAAACGCAATTGTTAAGGAGAAAAACAAAATCAGAATGATGAGATTGTAATGCACGCTCAGGAACATGTACCCGCAAGCGAGAGCAGACCAGACAAGCCAGAAATATTTTTTGTCGACAATTATTTTCTTTGCCGCCAGCGCTGCAAAAGGAAAAAGCCAAAACCCGGAGACCAAGGGGAGGTCATAGGCCCAATGCCACTGACTGAAAACAAAAGCCCAAGCTCCTATGAGCTGGGCCGCCAGTGATAAGCCATAGGCTCGAAGCAGGACGGCCGTCATAAAAGCGACTAGTGTGAAATTCAAAAACAACAGCCAATTATAGGCTGTAAAAGCCGAAAACATCTTAACGAGCAAAAAAACTGGGGGTGAGAAAAATCCTCCGGTGATAGTAACGAAAGACGGAAAGCCGCCGGCGCTGCCCGGATTCCAGAGGAAACTCTCCCCCGCTGCCAAGGCTCGGTCATAGAAATTGAAAAAAGGATACAACCAGGAGAGCGCGTCACCGGTGGCAAAAATCTTTCCAAAAAAAAGTAAGGGTAGCAAAACAAAAAACACGGGCAGGGTGGAATACAGAAAAAGTTTCCACAACTCGACCCGTTTTTTTGTTTCTAGTTTTACTTCCATATTAATTGCGTTCTTCAAGCGCCTGTTTGAGCTTGCCGAGTCCTTCCCTGATATTTTCCATCGATCCGGCATAGACCATCCTGATATATCCCTCGCCGTGCTTTCCAAAAAGCTCTCCCGGTAGTAACACTACCCCGGCTTTTTCCAAAGCAAACTCACAAAACTCGTGACCTGTCATTCCTGTACCTTTGATATTTGGAAAAACATAGAAAGCCCCTTCTGGTTTGAGGCAAGTCACTCCCGGCATGGAATTGAACAACCTCACCGCCTCATCACGCCTCTTGCGGTACTCCTTCATACTCTCCGCAAGAAAACTCTGATTACCGGTCAGCGCTTCAATACCCGCCTTTTGTACGAAGGCCGGTACAGAAGAAATAATTGTCTGGACCATAAGCCCGAGCTTGTCCGCTAGGTGCTGAGGAGCACAGGCCCAACCAAGACGAAATCCCGGCATGGCATAGCTTTTTGAAAAACTGCTCATGAGGATAATATGTTTTTTGCATTCATCAAAAATTCCCGGGGAGTAATGCGGGTAATCATATGTCATCTTGTCATAAGCCTCGTCTGAGAGTAGGTAGATATTTTTTTCTGCGGCAATTTTTGCCACTTCCATAATTTCTTCTTTTTTCATTACGGCACCGGTCGGGTTCTGCGGGCTGTTGATGATAATCAGTTTTGTCTTTGGGGTAATAGCTTTGCGGATATCATCAGGTGACATACGAAACTCATTTTCTTCTCTTAGCGGCACACCCACCCACTTCACTCCGATAAAATCAAATGCCGAATAGTAGGACGAAAACCCCGGATCAGGAACAATAACCTCATCCCCGGGATCGGCTACGGTCCGGGTAAGAAAATAAATAAAAGAAATCGCCGGAGCGATAACGATCTGTGAAGGCTCGGGCAGAAAGCCCCGAGTCTTTTTGATTTCTTGCCTGACCGCCTCGCGTAAATCTGAAATGCCCGAAGAGTTCACATAGTGCGTGTCACCGCCTTTGATTGAATCGATAGCGGCTTGCTTGATATTTTCCGGGGTATCAAAGCTCGAATCTCCAATTTCGTAATGATAAATTTTTCGCCCTTGTTTCTCGAGCTCTTGTGCGCGGGCCAGGAACTGAAACATCGGACTGCCTTTGAGCTTGTCTGCAGCCGCTGATAACTTCGGTAAGTTGTTATTTTCACTATTCATAGGGCTTATTATACCAGAAGCTGAGTGCCAAAACCATTGACAAATTGGCAAAAATCAAGTATTCTATGTCTTCGAATCGAAGGAGGAAACAATGGGCAATATTCGAATAATCCTTACCGATCTAGGTAATGTCGTCTGTAGCTTCTGGGACCGGTACGAACTGCTGCAGCGGATCGCAATTTTCCTGGAAGGAGACCCGGCGGGTATCGACGCTATCTTTCCGGAAGTGCCTGATCCCGGCCAGCACAACGAGGGACGGTACGCAAAACTAGATCTAGGCAAAATTAGCCTGGAGCAGCTGCACTCCGCTCTCTTGTATCATTGCCGGATCCCGCCGACACACCAGACTCACGAAGTCAAAATTGTCAGCCCGTTTGAAACATTCTACCAACTCTACAGCTCACACCTTGAGCCTAGGATGGATGTCATCGGGCTGTACCAAGCGCTACAAGGTCAGAGCATGCGGTTTGCAGTCGTCTCGAATGGCGATCGCGCAGCACGTGCTTTTGCCGACCGACTGGCCTACCAGGGACTTATGACTTGGGAAAAGATCTTCGTCTCAAGCGAGTTTGGATTGGCCAAACCATATATCTTCAAATCGGTTGTCGTACCGTGGCTGAACAGCCAGCAGCTCTGGCCAGACCAATGTGTCTTCATCGACGATCTCCAAAAATACGTCGATGCGGCGCGCGATCTCGGCATGCACGGAATCTGCTTCGATGCGTCGAAGCAGCCGGTAAAAACACTTAAAACCGAGCTCGCAAAGCTCGGCGTGACCGTATGACAGGAGGAGAAATGTCTATACCGCAACTTTCACTCGCAACTGTGCAAGACCTCGACCTTGGAGCCCTGCCCGAAGACGTCAGGGAAGCTCTATTTCAAAAAGTGGTAAACGAACTAGCCCTTCGTCCCATGGACCTCAACCCGACATCGGGAGAGCTCGACCCCATCACGCAGCAACTCTGCAACACCGTCTTCCACGCAGCCGGTGATTACGGCTTCGTGCATCGCGATATTTTCCAAAAGAGACTGGAGGCGGGCTTCGGCATCAACGTTTCTACGGAGGGCATAGTGCTTGCGTATCATCCAGATACGCATTTAGCGCATGCCCTGCTCGTACAAGCAGGTGATGTCTACCAAGGACTTTGGTGCAACGCCGGTAAAATAGCGGTCAAGGGTATCTCTACGCCTCAACGCTTGCAACAAATCAACGGCAACGAAGAAACAGGACTTCGCATCGCCGAGGATGCGTGGACATACGCCGGAGTCGTTGAGTGCCTCGATGATCCGCGTGGAGAATCAAACAAGCTTGGCGGCCACTGGATGTGTATCACCTACTACACTATCATCTCTTGGCCCGCGGCAACTTATCACGGTACGTTTTTCCCCACGAACAAGCTGCCGCGTGAATTAGTGTGGAGCCACCGCTACGGCATGTTCCGTCTCCTCAACTACCGATACCAAACAGGGAGGTCTAGCAGTCTGCACATCCGGTGCCCCGGCGATACTCTTGCTTGGATTGGCGGACCGAGCAAGAACCAGTGGGACGACTTCCTCCCGGAATAACTGGCTTCTTTTCCTCGCGCGTGGCGGCAATTTGCTGCCCCGCGATTTTTTTTATCAAAAAAGCCGGCATCAAACCGGCTTACTATATACTACTTACTATTTGTTTTTTTTAACTACTACCCGATCATTTTGTCATTGTCATCGTTCCAGCCGCGGTAGTCATTGAGTATCTCCCGGCGGACGAATTTTGGACGATTCTTTACTTCTTCAAAAATCCTGGCAATATACTCGCCGATGACAGACAGCGACAGGAGTTGAATAGAGCCAAGGAACAGAACGGAAACCAAAATTGTCAAAAACCCTCTGGGCGGTGCGACGAATATTGCCAAGACGATATAGAAAATTATTGCAGCCGCAGACAGTCCGGTTACGATGATGGCCAAATAAGAAATCCACTCGAGCGGCTTATAGGAGAAAGAAAATATCCCGAGCTTAGCCCAATAAACATTGCCGGCAAAAGACAGGTTGGTCTCACCGGAAAAACGCTCTAGCCGCTTATAAGGTATCCCGACCGCCTTGTACCCGGTGAAGGCTCGCATACCGCGAATGAAACGCCCCTGCTCCGGCATAGCGTTCAGAGCGTCGATGACCTTTCGGTCGAGCAAGGCGAAGTCAGAGGCATCCAGAGGCATTTTGACCACCGACAATGCGGCAAAAATTCTATAAAAAACTTTGTAGAAAAATCTTCGGAGCAAACTACCCTCTCGCGAAGCCCGTGCTCCGTAGACGATCATATTACCTTCCAGCCATTTTTTTACCAAGTCAGGGAACATCTCCGGCGGATCCTGGATATCGCCATCAAGCGTGATAGCCGCATCACCGCTACAGTACTGTAGCCCGGAAGTATAGGCGTTCTGTCCGCCAAAATTTCTGGTGTGCGAGATCACGACAAGTCTTTTGTCTTTCGCGGCGATTTCCGACAGGATCTCATAAGCATTGTCAGGGCTGTTGTCATTGACATAAACAAGCTCCCAGTTAGGAGTAATCTTTTCCATCTGCTGCGTAACTCGGCGATACATTTCTCTCACGGAGCCGCCGTCATTGTAACAAATGACTACTACAGAGATTTTTTTATCCGTCAACATATAGCTAATTTATCTCGCTTGAATTATCGTCGCCTTTTTCTTCCAACGGTTTTACGATCATATTAGCATAAAATTCTTCCCGGGGTAGCAACGGTACCATATCCTCAATCGGCTTGCTGATATACCTTTGCCCATCTGATGTTTTGACGGCGACTAACTTTGGAATAAGCTTTTGAGCTTCGTCCAGAAGAACATCTACAACCACAGGGCCGGGAGTGGCCAAGATGTTATCCAGCTTGGATTCCAGTTCATCGTGGTTTGCAATGCTTTCGGTCTGCAAGCCGTAGGCAGCTGCGACTTTTATAAAATCTGGCATGCTATAGCCGGTTTCGGGAACTGTCCCCTCATAGCGAGCATCAAAATACACTTCTTGGAATTGTTTGATAATTCCGTACGAATGATTGTTGAGAATAAAAATTTTAATAGGGAGATTATGTTGCTTTACAGTTTGTAATTCCTGGATGTTCATCTGAATACCTCCATCGCCGTTGATAGAGTAGATATCTTGGCCCGGCCGGGCAAACGACGCGCCGATAGCAGCTGGCAAAGCGTATCCCATAGGAGAGTTACCGAAAGCGGAGAAAAGCTCTTGGTCTTTTTTTACTTCCCAGGCTTGAATAGTCCAGGTCAAATTACCCCCCTGGTCGGGAATGACAATATCTTTTTCTTTCAAACGATCGGATAATGATTTGATAAAAACATAAGAGTTTACTGAACCCTCCTGCTTATACCATTCTGGCAGCACTGCGGGATATCTATTTTTCCATTCCAAGCATTTTGCCAGCCAATCTGAAAAATCTGTAATTGAGCTACTCTCGACAACCTGTTTGAGTTTTTCTAACACCTCTCTTACGTCAGCGTTAATCGGCAAATCGGCAACGACCCAGTTTTTATCGAGCTCTGCCTGGTCAATATCGATGACAATTTTTTTCGCAGCTCTGGCGAAAGTTTTTGGCTGACCGCCTGTCTGCCGGGTATCAAGCCTTGACCCTAGCGCAATCAGCAGGTCAGAATTTTGTACGGCAAGGTTTGCCCCCCGCCTACCATAGACCCCGAACTGCCCGATATATTGCGGGTGGTCGAAAGGGACAATGTCTATCCCTGTCCAAGTAGTCACAACAGGAATTTTCAAAATTTCCAATAAATGTAAAAATAACTTTCCTGATTTTGAAAGTTTAATCCCGTTACCAGCAATGATTACCGGGCGCTTGGCTTTCTGAATACTCTCGAATATCTCTTTTATCTGCTGCTGAGTGACGGGGTTATAAATTTTTTCTGTCTCGTTTGGAGTAAAACTTTCCAGCTGTTCCGGCTCGATTTCAGCATGCTGGACGTTCAAAGGAATATCGATCCATACTGGCCCCGGCCTGCCGGTAGTGGCCAAGTACACGCATTTTTCTAACTCATAACGAATTCTATTTGGATCTTTCACCATAACGGAATATTTCGTTATGGGCCTGACTATCTCAACAATATCAGTTTCCTGAAACCCCGCTTGGCGTATTTTCCTCTCGCCTTTTGTCTCCCATTCATTTACCTGCCCGGAGATCATCAGGGTTGGAATAGAGTCAAAATAAGAACAACAAACACCGGTTATCAAATTTGTTGCCCCGGGTCCGGAAGTCGCTACCGCAACACCAAATTTTCCCGTCATCCGAGCGTAGGCGTCAGCTGCCATGCTAGCTGCCTGCTCATGCTCCATACAAATATAATCAATTCCGGGGTGTTTACCAAAAGAATCTACTATATGAGCTGCTGCGCCGCCAGTCACTAAAAAAGGGTGTTTTATTCCCCGTGTTGATAAAAATTCTGCAATATAGTCAGATAACTTCATGATATCGAAGTGAAAAAACTATTTATTATCCTTTAGCATCTCCACCACGCGATCCAATGATTCGTTCATCTCTTCACGCACTTCTTCCACGTATTTTATTTTCGATGCAGAGAAATATTCTTCAAATGTTCCTTTGACGTATGCGAGCATGGGTTCGGTAAGGCCGTGATGGCAACCGATCAGCAAGCTATTCTTCATGATGTAATCCGCATTTTCTAAAGTCCCGTAAACGCGGCGGTTGATGTTTTTGAAAGCCGGATGGTGAAGGATGTTACCGGCAAATAGCGGACGGGTTTGTATTTTATGCTCTTCTAAAAAGCGTACCAGATCTTGCCTTTTGATATGCGAGCCGGGTCTGACGGTCAACGGAAAAGCAATAAAGTAAGCTTCCGCTTGAGGTAAAACCTCCGGCAAAAAGAAATGTTTTTCGTATTTGGAAAAGAAGTCAAAGAGCGAGTGGAAATTACGAGCACGTATTCGGTTGAACTCTGGTAATTTTTTGAACTGTTCCAGTCCAAAAGCCGCCTGCATTTCTACGCCCTTGAAATTGTATGTGGGCCGAACGTAAGTAAACTTTGCGTCGAAATCAGTATTATCAATACGTGCAGAAAATCTTTCGTTTAGATTTTCGTCTGCTGAAGTTGGCAGGGCTCTCCCCCAGTCGATAAGCATGTTAGCCTCAAGAGCAAGTTTTGGGTCGTTAACCATAACCATGCCGCCGCCGCCGCCCGCAGTCATATTGTGAGCAGCGTAAAAGCTGGCTGTGGTAATATCAGAATATTCTCCGGTTGGCCTGCCCGCATATCGGCAACTCATGGTGTCACAAGCATCTTCGATAAAAAATAAATTATGCCTGTCGCAGATTTCTTTTAATCTGACCATGTCATTGACGCTGCCAAGCGCGTGAGAAATAAAAATCGCCTTAGTGCGGGGAGAAATTGCTGCTTCTATCTTGTCTATATCGATATTGTAAGTTCCTATTTTAGAATCGATAAAAACAGGAACAAGGCCCTCTTCGACAATAGGCATCAAAGTTGCCGGAAAGGTGCAAGCTTGAGTTATGACTTCCGTTCCTTTTTCAAGACCCGCCAGCTTCATAGCAATCATGTTTGCTGAAGTACCGGAATTAACAAAAATTCCAAAACGTTTACCAAAAGACTGGGCAACCTTGTCCTCAAATTCCGCTACATATTTTCCATGGCCAAGCCAGCCTTCTCGCAAGGCTTTTATTACTGCCTGTATCTCCTCTTCGCCGTAAACCGCCTTTGTATAGAGGACTCTATCTTGTCCTGGGACAAACTCGCTTTCCATTAAAAAACTCTAAATGGTTTAGATATAATACCATGTTCCAACCTATTAAACAAGGCTATTTTTCGGTCTTTTTGAGAACCTTTGTTGCCTTGCTGAATACTCGATCAGGGAGCAGGAGCGAGAGCCGGAATAACACGGTCGACAACCAAGGATAGAAATAACTTCCCTGCTTTTTTCCAATTAGACTGACGAGGTAGCCACTGGCACGATCAACCGTCGGTATTAGGAAAGATTTACTCCCGACCCACATTCGGGTTCGAATAGGACCGAAATGTAGCGTCGTAAATTTTATCCCTTCGTTTTTTAGATTCAAGCGCAGCCCACGAAACGCCATTGAAAGAGCAGCTTTGCTAGCAGGATAACCTACGCTGGAATATCCGGGGCGATAGGCAGATGTCGAGGATATTGCGATGAATGTTCCGTTTCCTCTTCTACGGAAATCGCTTAAAAATTTCTCTACCCAAAAAAGCGAGCCTGCAACATTGGTGGAAAAATTCTTTTCAAATCGACTGAGATCAAATTCCGGGTTGACGTCCGGGAGGTAGATACCTGCGTTGAGTATGACGGCATCCGGTATAAAACCAGCGGCACGCATCTGATTAAACGCTTGCTGCCTTGAATTTGGATCAGACTGGTCGCAAACAGAAAAATGAAAATTCTTCGGGAACTCGCTTTGCACCGACTCTAGCTCTTCCTTTCGCCGAGCAACCCCCCAGACCTCATGCCCTGACTTTAGCAATATCTCAGCGGCTCCCCTGCCAATACCGGAGGAAGCTCCAGTAATAAAAATTTTCATAATGTTTGTTCGTTACTTTTTTTTCGTAAAACCAAGACTCCGTAACTGAAAAATATTATATACAGAGGAAAAATAGGAAGTATATATCGAGGTATCCCGTGCAATACCGAATAGACACCTATGATATAAAACAATAAAAGTAATATGATCAAATGCTGCCGCCATAGCTTTCCACTTCGAATTATTCCATATAAAACGCCTGACAAAAACAGCAAATAAGCAAGCCTGACAAAAAGTATTATCGCACCTTTTACAAAATCAGGAATTTCCTGGTGAGTACCTGGATCGGAAAAAAGTCCCTGCGCTGTTTCAAAAGGAAATATAGGGGTATGGAGTTTTAGAAATTCAATCGGGGGAACGACAAGAAAATAACGAAGTGTTTTACTTTTAAATTCTCCGACAGCCAACTGATAAACTTTTGTATTGATTTCATCCTGGTTCAAACCCTGCTCCGCAAGCTCAGTATGAACCTGACCGAAGTCACCTTCCTCAATTTTTTGACGATCATATGATCCAAAAATTTTCTGCGCAAAAAAATCTCCTAAAATGTTTGCAGTAAAAACTTTAGTTAAATCGGAATTTTGTATTTTTAGTCGCTGCACTGCAAAAAATAATATCGATCCTTCCTGAGCAGAAACCGCAAAATCTCCAAAATTGCGCTGGTTTCTTGTCATCCAGGGAGTCACAACCAGTGCTGTACAAAAAAGAAACAAAAACGAAGCAACCAAGGCTTTTTTTCTACTTTCTTTTTGTAACAACGGGTAAGCAATCAATAAAAGTACAGGGAAATAGACTATTACTGAACGAGTCAATATTGCCATACCAAAAAACAAACCAGAAACAGCATAGTAATATTTATTTTCGACCTTCCAGCCTTTAATAAAAAACCAAATCGCCAATAAAAAGACCAAGGTGAAAAGGAGTTCAGTATAAAAAATCCCACCAAACATCGCGAGCGGATAGAAAAGTCCAGAGAATATCCCTGACCACCGTGCGATAGATTCGTTATCAAAAAGCTGCCTTGCTAGGAAGTATGTGGTCAAAACTATTGCCGCAAACATGACTATCTGAAGTAATTTTACAATAGTGTAATTAACTCCCCAAATACTATAAACCGCGGCCAGGAAAAAAGAATAGCCGGGGTCCCGTCTCTGGGTTAATTCTCCATCCGCAGCAAACCGACCTTCGTTTACCAAAGACAAAGCATATTTATTGTAATGATAGCCATCCCCCGTAGGTTCTTTTTCCCAATTTCGCTGAGACCACAAAAGACCAGAGGCTAGAGCCAAAGCTACTAATAGAAACAAAAATGTTTTCTGCGTCAATCTATTCAAATCAATTGGTTAAATTATTCAATCTTTCTTTTTTGCGATCAATATTGCCGAGAGGCCAAAAGGAAAATTCAAATAATCCAAAAGCCTACTCTCCGCTCTTAAAACTTGGTAAAATATTTTATCTACGAAGGGATTGGAGTGAAAAAGTTCGGAATTATCATCCTTGTGCCCGATCATTCTTTCTGCAAGTCGAGATAAAAGCGCGCCGGGAAACAAAAAAAAGATTACATAGCTGGATTTAAGGATTTGGAAACCAGCTAGACGGGTTTTCTTTTTCAATTCTTTTAAAGTATAACGTTTTTTTGTCCAAACCATCCGATCAATGCGCCCACGAAGAAAATCATACGCAGCTTCTCTCAGGATCAAGATCCCCCCGGGTTTTAGTACTCTAAAAAACTCTTTTAACGCCTGGCTATCTTCTCCGACCTCGGAGTGATACAAAACCTCAAAACAAGCAACCAAGTCAAAACTTTCATCGGGAAAGGGGATTTTTTCAACTCCGGCTTTCAGTAATCTATCATAACCTTTTCGACTGGCGTACTCCAAAGCTTTTTCGCTCTGATCAATTCCCGTTACCGAACCTAACCGGCTCAGCATAGAAAAATTTCCACCGGTCCCACATCCGGCGTCAAGGATAGCCAGTCCTTGGCGATGGGGTAAAAAACGAGATAAAAGTCTTGCTGAAATTTCTCGGTTGCCTCTATGCCACCAAAAACCCTGTTCGTTTCTCGACATTTCTTCATAAACCCTATCGTCCATGGCTTTCTTGTTGGAAAAAATTTCTTATTTGTCGGCACACATATTTAACTTCTGCCTCCTTCATTTCCGGATAAATCGGCAAAGACAAAATCTCTTTGACTGCTTGTTCGGCAATCGGGCAGGTCGCTTTTTTCTCAAGCAAGGCTGTTTGGCGATACAGCACTTTCGGATAATGCACCTGAGTGCCAACTCCTTGCCGGGAAAGATAATTTCTCAATTTGTCTCGAGTCCTAGCCTGGACCCTAATTACGTAGAGATGCCATACAGAATTGTATATTTTTGTATCTTCAGGGGTAACAATAGGGAGTCCTGTTAATAGACGGCTGTACAGCCTCGCTAAACTATGTCTTTTCGCGTTTTGTTCAGCTAAAAATTTCAAGCGAGCTCTCAGAATTGCCGCCTGCAGCTCGTCTAACCTGCTATTGTATCCCGGCAGTACGTGCTCGTAGCGTAATTTTTCTCCATAGTTTCGTAACATCCTACAAAAATCAGCGATTTTTTTCTGATCAGTAACGATCGCTCCCCCGTCACCGTACGCACCAAGGTTTTTCGATGGGTAAAAACTGAAAGCAGTAACGTCACCATAACTTGAGACTGGTTTGTCATTTACCATGGCCCCGTGTGCTTGCGCCGCATCTTCCAAAATGAACAATTTATTTTTCTTCGCGATCTTCATGATCGCTGACATATTGGCTGGTCGGCCATACAAATGCACTGGTAAAATTACCTTGGTTTTCTTGGAAATAAGTTTTTGAATTTTTGTGGGATCCAAATTCAAACTATTCTCCTCAACATCACAATAGATTGGTCGGCCACCAACTCGAACGATAGCCAAAGCCGTTGCAGCCGCTGATAACGGGGTTGTAATCACCTCGTCTCCCGGCCTTACTCCCAGAGCTTTAAGTGCTAATTCCAAGGCCTCCATTCCGTTGGCAACTCCCACAGCATACTTTGTGCCACAAAACTTCGAAAATTCAACCTCAAAAGCAGTGACCTCTTCGCCTAAAATAAACCAACCGGATTTCAAAACTCTTCCGATAGCTCGGTCAATATGATTTTTTTGTGCTAGATATTGTTTTTTTAGGTTACCGAACGGTACTTTCATGACGGCTTATCGATACTTATCAAGATGCTGTTTATAAAATTTCACAGTTTTTTCTAGTCCTTCCCGCAAACTCGTTTGAGGGGTCCAGTTAAGCTCCTTTTTTATCTTTCCATAATCTCCATAATAATCACCAATGTCGATTTTTTTCTTTTCATCCGGCCAAGGCATATACTCGATTCGGCCTTTTCCTGAAATTTCTATCAGCATCTCAGCAATCTGGCTCAAACTGACCGGCTCGTGATGACCAAGATTATAAATCTGACCATTGCTACCCTCGTCAGCCGCCGCGGCTACTATCGCATCAACCACATCATCCACAAAATTCAAGTCACGCTGCTGTGATCCATCGCCGTACAATTTTATCACGTCTCCCTCTACCGCGAGTCGAATAAACCAACCGATAAATCCCTGACGATTATGCTTCATCAGCTGCCTGGGACCATAAACATTGGTAAGCCTCAAAGACACGGAGCGAATGTCGTGAACATTATTGTAAAGAATATGATACCATTCACCTGCCATTTTATTAATACCATTCACATCAGTAGGTGCTAGAGGATGTTTTTCATCAACCGGCAGATATTGCGGCTTTCCGTAAATCTGTCTGGAAGAAGTGAATACTATTTTTGCATGCGGATTTATCAGTCGGCAAGATTCTAGTAACGCCAACTGACTTCGTGTGTTGATATCCATGTCTGTAAAAGGATCAGTCATGCTGTCGATATGCGAAACCTGACCCGCAAGATTGAAAATATAATCCTGACCTGCCACCAATTCATCCAGAACATTACGGTCTCTGATATCAGCGACCACGACCTTAACCCGGTCTTTGACAGGCTCGATGTTAAACCAATTCCCGCCATAGGCCCAGATCAAAGAGTCAACGATTCTGACTTTAGCACCAAGTTCAACCAGCCGTATCGCTAAATTTGAGCCAATAAAACCCAGGCCACCCGTAATCAAAATATTCTTATTGGCAAAAACTTTGGAATAATTCATGCAATGGTTTGTTTTTTTAGCACAAATACCTGATACGGGTGAAGTCCGCTTTTCATTGTAAAACTTTTCTCTATCTTAAAATGCGGGCTGACCAAATTTCTGTAACCTTCCGTAGTACGGATGAATTCTCCCTTGTCTAACTTGTGCAACCAGCGAGTCAAAAAGTTATTTTCGGGCGAGGATAAATCCTCGACGAACAAGAATGTTCCGTCGTCTGACAGAACGCGACTAGCTTCATGCAATACCTTGCCTGATAGAGCATCCGACATATGGTGGAAAACACCTATAACCATAATTTTATTAAACGACCGGTCTGGAAAGTCGAGCTTACTTGCATCACCTAAGATAAATTTACCGGCATAATTTTTCTTTGCGTATTCTATGTAAGCTGGTTCAATATCCAGTCCGATATATTGCTGTGACGGGATAAAAACTGAAAATTCACCCGTGCCACACCCTAGATCCAGCACCTGGTCACCAGGTGACAACTTGAAATGATCTCTGATAACCTGTTTTTCACCACGAAAATTATTTTCTAAAATTCTGCGTAAAAAAATAAAAATTTTCGGATTCGCAGCGAGTTTATCAATTAAACTATCTAACATTTCTTTTAAAAACTACTAAATCAAACCATAAAACAACTAGTCGATACATTATCACGACCAATCTCCGAAAATTAAAGATCTGTGATTTGCCGTATGTGCGATGATAATGAGACACTCCAACTTCGGCAAATCTCACACCAGACTCTCCGAATTTTCTTATCATTTCTACGCAAATGACACCGGTCGTACTAGTCAGATTAACCCGGTCAAAAACCGAACGCCTAATCAAACGAAAATCACAATCAACGTCTTTGATTTTAAGGCTAAAAGCAACCTTCATCAGACGTTGATAGATCCAGCCGATAAGTACTCTATACCATGGATCGTTGCGCTTGATCTTAAAACCGTTAACTACATCTACCTCATCGGACAATTTTTCATAAAGCTTTGTTAACTCTTTGACATCATATTGCGCATCTCCGTCAGTATAAAAAATCAAATCCTTGGTTGCAGCAGCAAACCCAGAGCGAAGTGCCCCACCGTAACCAAGGTTTTTTTCGTGAAAGACAAGCTTTAACTTGGGATACTGGCGCTGCAACTCTTGTAAAAGTTCGCGACTGCCATCGGTCGAACCGTCGTCAATTACGATAACCTCAAAATCGTCGGTTAATTTTTCAAGCACGGAATGGGCCCCGGCGATCATCGAAGCAATAGTCCCCTTGTCGTTGTAGCAAGGAAAAAATGCAGAGATAGAATAATGTTTCATTGGAATTTATAAAAATACAATACAACTAACTTCTTCAATTATAGACCAAAAAAGCCATGGCTGCGAGTTTTGATTGGACTTAAAAAACCCGAGTGAACCCGGGTTAAAACAGCGAAAGCAGTGCCTAACTATTCCGAGGTACGCTTATTTATAAGATCAGCAAGCAGACCTAAAATCAAAATCTGCACAAAGGCACTGAAAAAAATGATCGACTTTTCACCGAAGTTTTCCAACACAACAATATCGTAGATAAAAGCCGCAATACTGGCCAGAAAAAATAGAATAGAAAGCGGAATAAAAATTTTCAAGGGATTATAAAACAATATCATTCTCACCACCAGAGTTAGATAGTTCATTGCATCAGAAAAAGGCTTTACCTTGGAGAGTCCGACTCTTTTGTAATAATTGATGGGCAAGTACTTAACCCGATAACCATCTGAGAGAAAAGCCAGGGTAATATTTGAAGTCAAAGAAAACCCGTTTGGTAAAAGTTTAAAATATTTTTTTGCCAAATCTTTTCTAAATACGCGCAATCCAGAGTTCAAATCCGGGATTTTAAAACCAACCAAATAATTAGCAAGCCAATGAATCGGAGCCTTAGCAATTTTTTTTAGCAAGCTTTGATGTACTACCTTACCGTTTCGAGACCCCACAACCATATCGTTCTGCTCCATCTCGGAAAGGAGTCTGGGAATATCCTCAACCGGATAGGTACCGTCTGCATCTGTGATTAGGATATTTTCAAAAGTTGCGGACATTATCCCGGTTTTAATTGACGCTCCATATCCGCGGTTTGCATTGTGGTGCAAAACTTTTATTCCGGCAAAATTTTTAAGGACATGTAAGGAGCCATCTGTTGAGCCGTCGTCAACTGCGATTATCTCTGAGGTTATACTCTCTTTTTGCAGCATGGAAAACAGTCTCGACAGATTGTCCTGCAGAGCCTGTTCTTCATTGTATACTGGAATAACTATTGAAACCGGTGTCATATTGCTAAGATTATTTTACGGCCACTACGGCTATATTCGCAGCTGTTTTTTTTATCAATGGCAGTTTGCTAAAGAATTTCTCCAGAAAAACCATAAATGGATAGACCAAGAATTTTGCCGGAATAAATCTTTGGAAGTTTATCACATCCGGAAAACCAAAGAAAGTGTAGGCTAGGAAACCCAAATATTCTATTTTCTCAACTTTAAAATACGGCTCTATATAGCCGAGCATCTCTTTTTTTGAAAAATTTTTGTGCTCTTCAGAAAAATGGCTACTGTGCTTTCGCATGATCTCTCTTGGTCCGTAAGTCAAAATGTTTTTGAAAGTATCGGAAAAAATTATTTTTCCTCCGGGTTTCAGAACACGATAACATTCTTTTACCGCGAGCTCAGGCCTCTCCAAATGATGAAGCAGTGACCTGCAAAAAATAGAATCAAAGCTTTCATCCGGGAAAGGTAGCTCCTCCGCCCTTCCAACATGAACTTCTTTCATCCGTGTTTTTGCTTTCTCGACCATTTTTTCAGATAAATCAACACCAACGATCTCAAGACCTTGCAAAACCTCGGCTAGGTGTCCAGTGCCACACCCATTATCAAGAACCCTTCCAGATGGCTGAAGCAAGTCTGTAAGTTGCCTAAAAAACCAAAACTGATACTTACGCGAGTACGGAAGCGCAAATCTCAGATTCTCATAGTGATCTGCTACAAAATTTTGAACCGCTTTCTCTTCTGGCTTTGTCATGTCTAATTTTTAACCATCTCATAAATTGTAAACTCTCCGACCCGATCCTTCAAACGAAGTCCGGGTAAGTCCGACTCTTTCCAGGCATCGGTAACATTGTCATGAACAATGTAATCCAGCTTGTACTTTCTCATAATATCGGATAAATCTTGACCTGAAAATTCACGAAACGAATCAGCGGCTTTCTGAAATTCCTCGTCCTGAAAACAAGTTCGGCAACCCGTTGTTCTGCGGGTCGAAAAACCACCTATAAAATTGGCAACGATTCCCGGATGGTCTCTCAAATACTTATCAATATTATCCGCGGTTGCTCCGGATAAATACAAATTAAGATTGTGCATATCTCGGAGCCGCTGTGTTGGGGTGTTGGATAGAAACATAAAACTCGCATAGTATACATTGTTTGATGTATATGCAGCTAGCTGGTCTGCTCGATTACGGTCAGACATCAATACTACAGAATCAGCCGGGGTATTGGAATTTAGCCAGTCATATAATTTTCCAAACCTTTGCTCCGAGACTAAGCCGTCATAATAATACTCGTATGAATGGCGATGCTTGGCATAACCGTACCCGATAAGCGCAGTGATGACCAAAATAGAGAATATATACTTCTGTAGGTTTTTGCCCTCCAAGTGAAAAAATTTATAAATGAACAAAACCGCAACCACACCAACAACTGGGGCTATAAAATACCAGTGATAATGAGCCGGGGTGAGCTCTTGACCGGTGATTACCTGCTGATTCAGAGCAATAAAACCGCCTAACAGAAAACTTACAAGCCACCAAAATTTTATGCCTTTGCCTTTCCAAGCCAACAGAGCCAATATCAACCCACCAACTATAGTCCAGTTCATAATGAATCGATGTGAGGGAAATTGTCCGGCATGGTAAGCAAGAAAAGCGCGGTTTTCAATCTGATAAAATTGATACAAGTTGTACAAATAAGGCAAAACAACAAGCAACGGCAACACATGCATTTTCAGCAATTGCCATGCCTTCTGTTTATTGACTTTCAAAAAATAAAAGAACATCAGCCCATTACTGACCAAGATAAAAGTCCACGTGTAAAAATATACGTAAACACTTAGCCCCAGAACCATCCCGGCGGACAAAAGAAATTTACTTTTTCCCTTTTCAAGCCATTCCCAGAAGAAAATCATGTATAGAAAAAGAAACAGAATGCCATACTGTGGGGATATCGGCCTGACAAAATCAATCATTCGGTCATTTGGCCAGCCGTTTTGAAACAATTGATAAAACAAATGATAATTCTGCAAAAATTCTATTCCCAGCATGATAACTGCCGCCCCGACGACGCCCTGTGTTTTTGATTTCGTCAGGCGCCAGAAGAATAGATAAATAAGCAGGCCAACTAATACAGGAACTGCAACTCTAGTTGCAAAAAAAATCTTTGTAGGAATGTCCGCCCAAAAAACCAGATATCCCAATCCCGCACTTAAAATTTCCGGTAAGGCTGGCTGAATATAGGGAAAATTTTTGTATTCATACAAAAATGCATTAGCTAGTTTGAAATGTCCGTCATAAATGTCGTGAATTCTAGCCGCATAATACATTTCACTATCACTTACTGCAACATAGATGCCTTGATACTCTCCTCCAAGTGAATTTTTCAGCCAGAATTGCGGAGCAGTATATATGAGAACTACAAAAAGCAATAAAACCAAAATGGCCCAATGCCTTCCAAGAGTGAAAAAAAACTTTTTCATAATTTTATCCTAACTAAGAAATGTTATTTCCTGGGAAAAACTGGGGAATATTTTAGCCCCCAGGATGCTAAGAGGTATTGAAGGGCTACCAATAATGTTTTGAGGCCATAAACTATGCTTTTTTTTACACCTGGAGAGTGTGCCTCAGGAAAATATTTTGTCGGGACAAAAGTTTCCCCTATTGAAAAATCGAAATAAATGGCTTGTGCAAGGAATTCAGAATCGAACACGTAATCATCGCTATTCATATCGAACGGGATCTGTTGCAAGACTTTTCTGGTGTAAGCCCTGTACCCAGTATGGAACTCTGAAAGAGTTCGATCAAATATCATTTTTTGGAAAAAAGTCAAACCCCGGTTTCCAAGATATTTATACAATGGCATTCCTCCTTCTAAAACATCATGGCGACTACGGAAACGTGATCCCAGCATCATATCAAAACGACCCAATTTTAACGGTTCTACTAAATCCGGTAAAAACTTCGGATCGTACTGATAATCTGGGTGTAACATCACAACAATATCCGCCCCGAGCTCAAGTGATTTTTTGTAACAAGTCTTTTGATTTCCACCATAACCTAAATTTTTTTCATGCACATAGGTTTCAATCCCTATCTTTTTCGCCAAAGCAACCGTGCCATCAGAACTCTTGTCATCGACCAGAATTATTCTGTCTACCAGGTTTTTTGGAATATCATTGTAGGTTTGAAGTAGAGTTTTCTCAGCATTGTAAGCCGGTAAAACTACAAATACTTTTTTTTCCTGAATATTTTCTTTTGAAACCATTAGTTTACTAGTCTTGAATTCACTTATTGTCTCGATTGAATAAGAATAACAAAACCAGTCACAACAAGCCAATAAAACTTGAACCAATTAATAACGAAATTCCTTGATCCTCGCCTTAATCATATTTTTTACAAACTCGAAAACCGCAGAATTTTTCACAAAAGATTTTCTTCTAACGTTTTTTAAAAAAACTGTAGGAACTTCATAGAGTTTTAGTTTGTATCGTCTGGCCTTGATAATTATTTCCGCATCTATAAACCAATCATCTGAGCTTAACTCCATCTTTTCATAAGCCAATCTTGTCATAATCTTCGGCTTCGAATTTACGTCTTTAACTGGATAACCTGGAAAAAAAATAATAAATAGCCAATTATAAACTTTTGAGATTACTCTTCGCCGCCAGCCATCATACCTCTCCTCACGATAAGTTTTTACCAAGTCAAAATCACCTGTCCTGATTACTTTATATAGTTCAGATAAGTCTCTGACAGGCATCTGCCCATCTCCGTCGATGAAAGCTAAATATTCACCTTTGGCGATCGCGAGACCACTTCTCACATCCCAACCCATCATACCTTTTTTATGATCGGCCACAACTCTGACTGTCTGACCCGAGCTCTCCGCTATATCATGGAGGATTTGAGGAGTCGGATCATTATCTCCGTGAAAATAATTACCCACGAGAATAATTTCCCACCCGTCGTGCAGATGTTCGAGTTCTTTAATCAATTCACGAACAAAAAGCCTGGCGCCCTCGCCGGCTCTATAACACAAAACGACTAAAGATAACTTTGGATGATTCGAAACTTCACTCATAATTCCGACTTACCAGTGTGTTCTGATTATCTAAATATTCTGTTCCAAAAATTTAATGATCTTTTGAACTCTGGACGCCCAAGTATAAAGACCGACTTTCTTTCTGGCATTTTCTGCTATTCGTTCTGACAACTTTCCGTCCCCCAATAAATTTTTTATCTTCTCCGCAAGTGACGCAGGGTCATCAGGTTTAAAAAATAACGCGGTTTGCTCATCCAATATCTCGCGAGTCGATGGCACATCGCTTGCCACTATTGGCCGCCGGCTGGCCATATACTCAAACAGTTTCAAAGGTGAGGTGTGGCTACGACCGATCTCAAATTTTGCCGAAGTTGGCAGGACTAAAACATCTGCTGCTGATAAATAAGCTGCGACCTCCCCATATTTCACACGTCCTAGAACCTTTACCCTTTCTAGCTTTTTGGTAGAAACAAAATTTTTAAAATTCTCAATATCCTGATCCGTACCTCCCAAAAAATAAATACTAATACCTTGGCCTAAAAACGATGATGATGTAGCTAAAGTCTCAACACCTTTCCACTGATAGAGATGTCCACTGTAGAGCACGATTTTTTCATGCTCTGGCAAACCTAATCTTAACCTGACGTTCTTCTTGTCGTCATTCGACTGAAAAAAATCCAAATCCACTCCGTCTTCTGCTACTAAAATCTTAGTATTGTCAAAGTACTGACTCGCCAATTCGGAGAGCGAAGAAGTGATGGTAACAAGTCCTTTGGCATTGGAGATTACTCGCCTTGTTAGAGCGGTTGGTCGATCTTTTAGGGTGTGAATTTCATAGAAATAAGGTAAGCCTTTTTTCAATATTGGAATTAAGGGGTATGTGTCACGACTATAAAATATGTAACTTGAATAACCTCCTTTTTTAAGCCTGCTTTCTACAGCACGGGAAAAGGACTTAGACTGCAGATAAAACCCAAGGCCGGGTAAAAACTTAAACCTCCCCACTGTATCCAGGCAGTCTAGATAAACGATCGGGAATCTTTTGCTGACTTTATAAAATTCAAACGGATTAACGTTAGTATAATCAGGGTTTTTACGCTTCGGGACCCAGAGTGAAACATCAACCCCCGCTTTTACCAAAGCCTCACAAGTCTTCATGATCTGGATACCGTGAGCTTTTTCGGTAGGAATCCTGGCATTGGCTAAATAAATCAACTTCATATTAGAAAGTTACAATTTTCATGTTAGGACCCGTTAGTTTTATCTTGAAAATTTGCCAAATATTCTCATCAAAATTTCCATTTATATCTTCAAGGTAGGTTCTCGGAGGATCCTGTGAAAAATCTTTCAGCAAAGTTGCTTCATCAAGTAAAGCACGGACCTCGCCGGTCAAATCACTTTCTTCATCATATTCTGCTATAAAAATTACTTTTCCTTCTTGGTTCATATTTTGTAAAATCTTTTCAATATCCTCAGGCCTCATTTCTCTTAAATTCAGTACATTGTACGAAGGCTGAGGGTACTGATCTTCTGTAATTCCCGCCAGGACACTATCGCGCGTCCTGACTAGATACGGATACTCTGTTAATTTTTTTCTAATCGCGTTCCTATCTGGCAGTAAGTCAAAAGTTTTCGAATAGGTGTAGACCAGACTGTGAGCCGGTATATTTTCCTCTACCCAGGTCCGCGCCAAGTCACGGGTATCACCCTGAGCTAAAAGGAAATTGTAGTAGCCGGAAACTGAAAACGGTAAGACGACCAATAAAACAGCAACTATCCTCAATATGTAATAAAAATTAATCTGCCACAACTGTTTTACAGTCAGTGCGGCGAGGATGGCAAACCAGGGCACTAAAAGCACATTGTAGCGCGGTTCAAAATGGAAAAAGAAATACAGGACCAACCAATAGACCAGGGGGAAGATGGAAAAAAGATAAAATAATCTCCGATGAGTAATGAAGATAACTATCAAACCACCTGCTGCAGCGAGCACCAAAATCGGCTCATAATGGAAAAAAGCCGTAACACTCTGCCATATTGCCTGGACTAAGCCGGTAAGGCTTTTACCCGCGCTCAAAGTTGAGTCTTCTCCGGCAACAATTCGATGAAATTCAGGATAGTTAAGCCAGGCAAAAACACCTGCTATGATCATAAAAATAAACCCGGCTTGCCAAAGCTTTTTATCAAACAGTCTTTTAAAAAAATTATCCGGTAATAGTTTCTCTGTGGCAACTTTTGTGACACCCAGCCGGGCTGCAAATACCGGGTCTGGTTCGGCTTGCTGCTTTTCAGTTTTCGGAGACAGCAAGTGCGCCAGGACAAAAGCTGCAATCCCGATTGCGGTGATGTAACTCGCCCCGAAAGCAATCCCGGCAATCACCCCCGTCCAGAGATAAGTTTTTCGCTCCGGTTTAAAAAATACAAAAAATGCCAGAGCAATAACCATATAAGTAAAAAATGTTGCCGGCATCCAATGACGGGCAAAGTGTGATAACTGGACCGCCAAAAAACTGCTCGCCACAAAAGTTGCAGAGAGCATGCCAAAAACTTTGCCAAAAATTCGGTTTCCGATCAGATAAGTAAGGTATACAGTCGCAATTCCAAATAACACTGTTACAGCCCTGGTTGTCACGAAAACCGCTGTCGGATCAACGACAACGGACTGTCTCAAGTCAGCCAGACTTCCCCCAAAAAGCAGCATCAAGCCTAATACCGGAACCAAAAATATCAGGTATATGTATGCGATCACGGGAGGATAATACATTAGGCGGAATTCATCCGGGTAAAATGCCGGGATTAGAGTTTTGAGCTCCAGCATTTTCAAGGCGCCACCAGTAATACTAACCTCGTCACCGACAAAATTCATCGGTAACCCGTAACCCAAAGCAACAACCCTTAAAACCGCAGCTAAAATTAGTATGATAAAAATTGTTCTACTCATGCCTTAAGTATAACTTATTTGCTTGTGGGGATATAGGATTTTAGTCTAAGGCTTTCCCGGCACCTCTCCAACTGTTGTTGTTGCGCCTGGTTATAACTACTTCCTGTAGGCCTGCCGTCTTAAACCAATCGGAAAACTCTGGCTCGGAAATATAAAACGCAGTAGGGGCGACTAAATGATCGAATATAATAGAAAAGTTTTCCTCAAAACTAAAACCTGAAATCGAAAATAGATAGTCATTGTAAAAGAGAAGCTTCTTTAACTTTGGTAGATGAATATTTACCGGTCGATAGACTAATTTCAAAGCAAGTTGGAATGGCAAGGCCAAGATGAATGAAATAGTTTGGGTCACAAACAAAGGCAATTTTGAAGTTATTCCGATCCTCACAGGATTGAGCAAGTGCTCAATCCACCAATTGCCTTCTTTGCCATAAACCCAGGCGGAAATAGTTCCCCCGGGTCTCAGGCTCTCCTTAACTGATAAAAACCCCTTCTTTGGGTCAGGCAGATGGTGAAGGACGCCGATACTATACGCATAGTCGAAAGGTTTGGCAAAGGGCAGATTATAAATATCTGCCTGAACGATGTTCACATTGGGAAATTGTCGGGTGTTTTGAAACGCAACGTCTACCGCATCAGAAAGATCAATGCCTACTACTTGCCTGCTACCGAAAGTTGCAGCAAGCCAAACATGTCTACCTTTACCACAACCAGCATCGAGAACTACTTTATCTTTGAAGAAGTCTCTCTTTATCGGTTTGATCCAATCGAGAAATTGATGCTCGTACTTATCTGTTAATGCGGTAAAATTTTTCCACTCATAGCCAAAAGCGGCGGCGGTTTTTTCTTTGTCCGAGGACAATTTACCAGCAATCATTCGCGGTACTCCGCGACGGATTTCGTAACTCTTTTGACAGATAGAGCAAAAAAGTGTTCCTGAGATAATTTCTTGCCCCTCCCTACTGGGGTGTTGTAGTGCTAAAGAATTCTTACATTGCGGACAGACCAAAATTTCAAGTAAGCTATCTTTCATAATTTTTTATTAATCGAGCCAATGCTGTTTCCAAAGCTGAAAAACAATCAGAGTCCAAAGCGCCTTACGATTGTCTTTTTTCATTGCTTGGTGGTCAGCGATAAGTTTTGCAACCATCTCGGAGTTAAAAATTCCATCTTTGTCTATCTTATCTTTATTCAACGTTTCCTGCAAAAGCGGTTTCAAATCAGCGTTGAGCCATTTGGCCATCGGCACCCCAAAACCCTTTTTCTTGCGGAAAACCACTTCGTAGGGCAAATGTTTGCGCATAACTTGCTTCAAAAGATATTTTGTCGTTCCATTTTTCAACTTTAGATTTGCGGGAAGGCTGGCAATAAAACCAGATAATTCGTTTGCGAGAAAAGGGGCTCGTCCTTCCAAGGCTACCATCATACTTGCCCGATCTGATTTCACCAAGATATCGTCCGGTAGATATAGCCGCAGGTACAACGCCAACATTTGATTGAAACGAGAACTACTCCCTTGATCTTGCATTGTGGTCTGCAAAAGTCGAGTAACTGACTGCCCTGATGTTGCTTCCTCGTTTTCTTTTGCCAGTAAATCTTTGAGTTCATGAGGTAGAACAGAATTTATCCATAAAAAATTTCGATACTCCTCGGGATAATCTGAGGTTGCGGCTATTCTTTTCAGACCGTATTCAAAAGTAATATTATTGAAAGAAGTAGGTAGCAGCCCAACCGTTGTTTGAAGGAGGCCTTTCGGCAACAAATTGTAGAGCCAAGAAAATTTTTGTGCTTGAAAAGTCGGATAACCGCCGAACAACTCATCCGAACCGTCTCCGTCCAGAGCTACAGTGACATGCTGCCGAGTAAATTGAGACAAAAGATATGTTGGCAAAATTGAGGCATCTGAAAAAGGTTCGTCCAGACTTTTAAAAATTTGCGGAATAACCCTCAGGGTATCATGGGAGGAAAAAGTATGATGGTAATGTTCGGTCTTTAAAATATCGGCGACCTGCTTTGAATACTTACTTTCATCAAAAGATTTATCATCAAAGCCAATGGAGAAGGTCTTCACTTTTTGATTAGAATTCTTCTGAGCAAAGTAGGCAATTGTCGATGAGTCTATTCCACCGGAGAGAAATACCCCGAGCGGAACGTCGGAAATCATACGGGAGACTACCGCTCGCTCTAGCAGTTTCTCCAGCTGCTCTGCCGCCTCTGTCGGACTAGTGGAAATGGTATTCAAATCGAGCTGCCAATATTTTTTTATCTCGAGCGGGACACTTTCCGAATAAGTCAAAAAACTTGCGGGAGGAAGTTTTTTTATACCTTTAAAAATCGATCGTGGCGCTGGGACATAATCCAGAACCAAGTAGTCAGCCAAAGCCTCCTCATCCAGCTCTTTGAGAGTCGCCGGATGGGCAAGCAGGGCTTTTAATTCAGAACCAAACACGAATTGCCCCTTAAAACTCCCGTAGTAAATCGGTTTTTCGCCAAACCTGTCCCTGGCAATAACAAGTTTTTTCTCGTAGTCATCCCAAATCGCAAATCCGAACATCCCTTCAAGTTTGGCAAAAACATCAGTCCCCCACTGCGCAAAACCTTCGAGGATAACCTCGGTATCAGACTGTGTTCTGAACTTTCGACCTAGTTTCTCTAGCCCACCTCTTAACTTTTGATAGTTATAAATTTCACCGTTAAAGACAGTGGTATAACGACCATCGGCAGTAGTCATCGGCTGATGACCCGTAGACAAGTCGATGATCTTCAGCCGGCGCATGCCCAGATGAGCCACGCCCGAATTAAAAAAACCCTCATCATCCGGACCGCGATGAGAAAGTTTTCTGGTCATTTTTTCGAGCACACCGGCCTGTGACTGGCCCAAGTACCCGGCAATTCCACACATGAAAAATTAAAAATTTATTTTCTTTTTTATGATATGAGTTGGCTTACCTTGTGCCTCGTGATAAGTCCGCACAAGAATCTCGGCTAGCAACCCCATAAGTATAAATAATATTCCGACTATGATAAACAGCGAAGTGATGACCGGCAGCGGAGTCGATATGAAATCTTTGTGATGTGCCTCGGAAAGTTTATAATACACCGCCACCGCCCCTGTGGCGACACCAAGTAAAATGGAAATAATTCCCACGCCTCCGAAAAAATGCATCGGTTTATTGAAATATTTGGTCAAAAATTTCAAAACCACAAGATCGAGTAGCACCTTCATGGTCCGGCTAATGCCGTAATTAGACTTACCATATTTTCTTGGTGAATATCTAACCGGAACCTCGGTAACTTTTGCGCCATGCCAAGACAGGTATGCTGGGATAAACCGGTGCATATCCCCATACAGCTCGATGCCTTTGAGGGATTCGGCGCGGTAAGCCTTCAGTGTGCAACCGTAATCATTTAACTTCAGATTGGCGATTTTTGAAATCAGCCAATTAGCGGTCTGAGAAGGAATCCTTCTGGTAATCACCTGATTGTTCCAGCGATCTTGTCGCCAGCCCGAAACCACGTCATGGCCAGCCTCAATTTGCTCTAGTAATTTTGGAATATCCTCCGGGTGATTTTCCAAATCAGAATCCATCAACACGATCACATCGCCGGTCGAATGCGCGGTACCAGCGGCAATCGCTGTCGTTTGGCCATAATTTTTCGCCAAATGCAGAGTCTTAAAAAGACTACTACCTGCTGTCAGCTTCTCCAGCACCTCGGCCGTATTATCGACCGAGCCGTCATTGACGAAGATCACTTCAAAATCTCTCCCCCCGGTGGCGGCGATTTGAGTCAGGCGCTCCGATAATTCAGGCAGCGACTGCGCTTCGTTATATACTGGAATGACTATTGAAACTTTCATAAAATAACAAAATATATTAACAATTTTGGGCTATTTCGTCAATGCTTCGGCAATAGTAATTATTTTCCCGATCAAAACATCCAGGTTATGATACTGGACTACGATTTGTCTCAAATTCGCTCCCAGAGCAGCCCGGTCCGAGGCGTTAAGATTTATGATATTCAAAATTTTATCCGCAAGCATTTCAGGGTTTCCAGGTTCGGTTAATGTCAGATCTGCAAAAGGCTGCAGCATAACCTTGAATGCTTCGTTGGAAGTTATCACCGGCACTTCGCAGGCCATGGCTTCTAAAACCGCTTTATCGAGACTCCCGGTTTTTGACAAATTCACAAACAAATCAGTTTCTTGCAATTTTTTGGTTATATCTACATGCGGCACAGGTCCTTTGAATACTGGTTCTGACATTTTTGACCCTAATCGTTCTGAAATCTCTTTTAATCCTAGGACATACTTTCTGTCAGCAACTGTAGCTTCCTTGCCAAAAATAGATAAAGTAATGTTCCTTCCCGACTTCTCTATCGCTATTAAAACAGCGCGGATTAAGCTCTCAGCATCTTTGGATGCCGAATACCTTCCGATAGTTGATACAACAAATCTACTATCAGGGTTATCAAATTCTTTTTTCCGGCTGGAAATAAATTTTGACACATTAATGCCATGACCGGTAACAATCTTCTTGCCCGTTTTGATCCGGAGACTTGCTTCAGATGCCGTTAAAACATTTTTTGATACTGCTACCATTAGTCTTGTTTTCCAGGTAACCGTACCATGCGTGTACCAACTAACGATATTTTTCCCAAATAGGAGAGCGAAAGGCGCGGCATTGATAGCGTACTCGGGATTTTGATGAGAAAAAATTACGTCGCTTTTACGGACGTGTTGCCAGAGTAATTTTTGCATCGTCACAAATCTTTGGAAACGCGCCCGACCCTTCTCTTTGCCAAGCGAGTAAATAAAATCAGCATCCAATTCTCCGGTATTGCCTTTTTCCAAACAAATCACTGTCAGCTTACCACTTTCAACTTTCAACTTTTCACTTAATTTAACCGCCCATTCATAAGAGTGCCCGGCAAGCCAGTCGTCTTTGTCTATTTTTCTGGTTATCATCAGCAGGTTCATAATCTGTGTTCCTTATCTTTGTCATCCTGACGGAAGTCAGGATCTAAACTAAGTCATAATTAATATTCTCGAGTCTGGATCCCGGATCAAGTCCGGGATGACATTGTCAGTTTTTTCCAAAATTCTATGATGCCTTGCACTATTTTCTCGCGGTTGAATTTTTCTCGAACCAGTTTTTCTCCGTATTCTCCCATTTGCTCGCTTAATTTCGGATGCTGTAGTAATTCCGTAATTTTTTCCACCAAAGCTCTCTCGTTTCCGATTGGAACCAGAAAACCAGATTTGCCGTCGTCAACTATTTCCAACGCGCCCGTCGTTGCTGTAGCCACAACAGGTTTTTTTGCCAGCGCTGCCTCTATCAATACTTTACCAAAACTTTCTGTAAACGAGGGTAGGACCAAAATATCACAAGCATGGACATAAGTTGAGAGCATTTGAGGAGATAACGCTCCGGTAAACGTGATTGCTTTTTCTAAGCCGAGCTTTGAGGTCACTTGCTTCAGGTCAGCGTCAAGCGGTCCAGCGCCGGCGATGACGAGTTGGGACGCAGGAACTTTTTTTATCACTTGCGCAAAAGCTGTCAACAAACCAGGTAAATTTTTTTCTGCTACCAGGCGACCGGCAAAGAGGACTATTTTTTTATTCGAAAACTTATTTCTTAATTTTTCTACCTCGATGCTATCGACACGGCCAAAATCTTTGAAGTTAACCGGAGTCGGGAGCAAAACAATTTTACTTTCCGCAATACCGGCTTTAACGAGTTTCGCTCGAATACCCGAACTAACCACTCGGACCCCGTCAGCCTGACTGACCAGGAACTTGCTAAAAGGCTGTAATATTTTTCTATAACCAGTATAAAATTCGCTCCCCCAATAATCACCGTGAAAATTGATCTGGAGCTTGCACCGAAATTTCATTTTTAGCAGGTATCCAACAAAAGCCGGGGCATACGGATCCTGACAAACGACAATGTCAAAAGGCCTACTCTCATGAATGCGGGCCGCTATCTTCAGAGCATCAAAAATAAAACCGATCCTGCTTGATGAATTAGTCGGGTAACCAAAAACTTTGTCAGAAATTTTATGTTCGGACAATTTTTCTGATCGCTTAGTGTACACGATGATATCAAGGCTTTCCAAGTATTCTGCATACTGCCTATGTCGCTCAACAGCATCACCCATCCCGCTTCCTCCCACTAAAGTTTTGTCAAAACCAATGTTTAAAACTCTCATTTTATAGATTTTAGGATTCTCTCGTACTCATCATAAACTTCCTGCCAGGATTTATGAAATTCCAGATTTTGAATTTTCCGCAGATAGCTTTCGTACTCTTTCGGATCAAATAGTTTTTTTAACTCTTTGGTTAAATCTTCGAGCGAAGTCGGGTCAAACTGTTCAAGCTTGTTTTTTACCTCAAAAGCCAGGCCATTGTTTTCGGTGAGCAGCACCGGAGTTCCGACATGCAATGCCTCGAGCGCTGTATGCGGGTTGAATTCTGTGAGAGAAGGGATCACCACCAAATAACTCTTTGCAAAATACTCTGCTAAAGCCTGCCTGTCCAAAGAACTGCGAATTTCAACGCGTTGCTCCAGGCCTCGGCTTTTCACAAGTGATTTGAGCTCTTGCTCGTCCGGACCTTCCCCGAATAAAACAATCTTATGTTCAGACGGCACGTTCGGAACAGCTTCCAAAAACAACGGAAGGTTTTTCAACTTGATAAAACGACCTGCATATACAATATTTTTTCTATCTTGAACTGGCATATGCGTTTTTGACCTCACTCCCTCAACTGCGTTTTCAACTACAAAAAGTTTATCTTGAGTTATCTTAAAAAACCTTTTATAGATACTCGCCTGAAGTTCGGAATTAAAAACAACTTTTTCCGCTCGTGAAAGAACACTGTGGTAAAATGCCAGGTAAATCCGCTCACCCAAAGATTTTGCTGACTTGTAGTACTCTTCAATGGGCAGTTGACATTTTCCTTTTTGCACCATCTTTTCCCAGAGGAAGTCTCCTCCCAGACGCAAAACCATTTTTCTCCCCGAAAACATGCTGGCGGCGGCGGCTGGAATACCGCTGCTGATGAGGTCTTGCGCAAATATCAAATCGTATTGAGGTGCAAGCGCGTAAAGTTTCTGAAAGTATTTATAGTATCTGGCAAAAAGGCTACGCGCACGGGAAACCAGATGGACATCATAACCAAAGTCTGAGATTCCATCTCGCTCGCCATAAGAGACCACGGCGACCTGATGTCCGTGGGCACTGGCAGTATCGGAGAAATTTTTTACGAAGGTGGCCATCCCTCCGAGCTGCGGCGGAAATGTTCCTGAGGCGATCAAAATTTTCATAAGCTATTTTCTGGTAACTGATCTACGTTATCTTCTTTGCCTAATTCAGTTATAAGACCGATTGAGTAGACGAACAACAGGATGATAAACGGCTCTGCCGGCACTCGGAAGCGAGGCTCGGCTACCGCCCCGGTCGTCACGGCGAAATATAATATGACCAATATCAACCAAGTAAAATACCTTGGTTTTTGTTTTTTTGTAATACTTAAGAAAAATCCGATACCTATCACGCCATAAAAAGCCAGTGACGCGACAAGATAGACCGCAAGACCAGGGTTGTCTTGAATTAATCCGGTAAGCCCGGACAACCCTTCACCCAAATATGAAGTTACACTTACATCCTTTACCTGCTTGCCCCAAGCGCCAAGTAGCCCGTCAAATTCAGAACTGAAAAAAACCGCGGCCGAGTTGATCAGATGAAATTTCGCATAACCTGGCAGATCTTGTTTTACGACCTTAAAAAATTCATCCTTGTAAAATCCCTGAATCAATATCTCGTTAGTTTCAGGGTTGCCGGCGCGATAATCACGTTCCCGCTGCCTGAAAATTTCTTTGGCAACATCGTTATCAAGCCCGTTTTTTTCCTGAAAAAATACTCGAGCATTATAAAAATAAAGATTGTAAGCAGGAATTGATGACAATCCGACCCCGCCAAATACTTGATAATTTCGGTATACCCAAGGTGCGAGTACGGCTAAAAAAACTACTAAGAAAATACCTACTGCGGCGAGTCTTTTTTTCCATCTCGCATCAAAGAGGAACAAGATCGCTATAATAACCACTAACGGAAACAAGGAACCGACTGTTCGAGTCAGAGTACCCAGGCCTAGCGCTATTGCAGAATATACCAGAAAAGAATTTCTCTGCGATTCAAAAAATCTAGAAAGCAAGTACAGACTCAAAAGTAGCCAAAAAACAAACCAAGTTTCGGTAAGAACACTGATACCAGAAAAGATCAACAGAGGTGAAAACGTGGTTATAACGGCTGACCAAAAAGCCGTTTTTTCGTCAAAGATATGCTTTCCAATTTCATAAAGTAAACCGATGGAAGCTGCTGAGACTATAAGCTGTAAAATAAGAAACCAAGCTATATTGTTCCCAAATAATCCCAGTATAAACGGATAGAGAGGTGGTCGCCCTGCGCTCGGAGTATATGGCTGGGCAGTATCTTCGGAAAACCCGTTTCCAGCAAAAATATTTTCGCCCAGCTGCCTGTAAGCAAAAGTGTCGGTGCTACCCAAAATAAAATCCCACTTGCCAATATGCCAGGCAAAAGCGGCAAATACAGTAAGTTTGACCACCAACGCCAAGGCAATAATGGTCCACAATTTTCTACTAAACATCGGGGATTTGCTAATCAAAAATATTATAGCGTATTATGCACCAAATAGCTTCAAAACCGTCTTTCCACCCAATTTTTTTACCCTCCTCGTAAGTCCTTCCCGCGTAGGAAATACCAACTTCATAAATTCGCCATTTCCCTTTTACAACCTTGGCTGTAACCTCGGGTTCAAAACCAAAACGGTTTTCTCTAAGCTCGATCGATTGCAAGACCTCTGTCCGAAAAGCTTTGAAGCCTGTTTCGATATCGGTCAAATTTACATTGGTAAAAACATCCGACAAAAAAGTAATAACCTTGTTGCCCAGATAGTGCCAAAAGTATAATACTCGGTGAGGATAATCGCCCAAAAACCTGGAGCCATAGACAACATCGGCCAAGCCTTTTAATATCGGGTCAAGCATACGCGAATATTCCGCCGGATCGTACTCCAGGTCAGCATCCTGGATCAAAACGACTTCGCCGGTGACCCGGCTGATCCCCGTCCTGACAGCCGCTCCCTTGCCTCCATTTTTTTCACGGTAGACAACAGTATGTTTATTTTCATACTGTTTCAAAATCTCTTTCGTACCGTCTGTAGAACAATCGTCGACAAGAATAATCTGTTTTACCAACTCTCCCACAGAAGAATTCTCAACTCTTGAAACCAGTCGATCCAAGGTCTTTTTTTCGTTATAAATCGGAATGATTATGCTAACTTTTTGCATCGGTAAGTTCGTTGAATAGTTTGTTAAAAGATTCCGCCACCCCCGACCACCGGTACCCGGCGGCTGTTCTAAAAGCGCCAGTCGACAAGCGGGAAAGCAAATCCCGGTCAGAGGCAAGTCGTTTAATTTTTTCTGCTAAATCATGTGGGTCGTCAAGACTCACGAATAATCCATTTTTTTCATGTTCCAAAAACTCCGGAATCCCGCCAACTTGCGTAGCAATCACAGGAAGGCCTGATGCCATAGCCTCCAAAAACGCGCTACCCAAACCCTCTGACCTTGAGGGCCTGACAAAAACTGATGACAACCTCAAATAATTCACCAACTCCAGATGATCAATATTTCCGAGAAACCTCACTCGATCTTCAAGTCCCAGTGATTTCGTCATCCTTCTCAAGTTCAAACCCAGTTCTCCTTCTCCTGCAATTATTAATTTGACCGTAGGAGGAAGATCCTGCAAAGCAGCAATGATCACGTCTAACCCGTTTTTTTTCACCAGTCGAGACGCGCTGATCAAAACAAAATCTTCTGGCTTTAGATTTAGAAAAGTACGATACTTTTCTAAATCTTTGGAAAGTTCTTTTTGCTCAAAAAAATTCTCTTCTACCCCATTGGGAATCACGACCACAGGACACCTGGCTCCTTGTTTGCTCGCCAAATCAGCAAGATAATTACTTATTGCTTGAATATAATCAGCCTTTTTTACCAGTCTTTTCCACCAAAATCCCAGCAGGCCTAGCCGACCACGCGTAAGATAAGTTTCCGGATCACCCTCTTGCAAGGTCAGAAGCAGTGGCACGTCGGGATATCTCAACTTCAAAAAATATCCGCCAATCGTGGCGTAGGTCACCATAACACCCCAGATCACATCAATTTTGTGCGCAGCCGTAATGCGCTTGCCGTGAAAAAAAGCCGCCCAGGGAAAAATAAATAATTTGTAAAATCTAGAGGCGTTTCCGATACGAAAAATTTTTATATTACCTTTTTCTTCAAACCTTGGATGTGCCTGCGAAAATCTCATTGTCACGACAAAAAACTCAAAGTTTCCGGCCAGCCTGCGAGCGATATGTTCGATAGCAAGCTCGGCTCCAGAGGCGTGAGGTGTAAACGCTGTCGTAAAAACCAGAACTTTCTTCATTGATTCTTAGTAAAATTCATTTTTGAAAGGCCGAGCCTCTCGTTATATTCTTTGTACCAGGCAACAAAATTTTTGATTCCTTGATCGACGCTGGTCGCTGGGTCATAACCGAGCAATAATTTTGCCTTGGTAATATCGGCATGAGATTTTGAAACGTCACCAGCCTGGATAGGCAGATACTCTTGATTGGCTTGTTGCCCCACCTCCTGCTCAATCAGGGAGATATATTTTTTCAGAAGCACCGGGGTGGAATTACCTAGATTGAAGACTTCGTAGTCAAACGGTTTTTTTATCGCAGCGACTATTCCGGAAACAATGTCATCAATGTATGTAAAATCTTTCTCCTGCTCTCCAAAATTAAAAACTTTCATCCGCTCACCTTCTGAAATCTTCCGGGTAAAAATAAACAAAGCCGAATCTGGTCTGGTCCAAGGACCATACACATTGAAAAATCTCAAAACCGTGGCTTTGAGTCCGAACATTTTAGCATAAGCATGAACCATAGCTTCTCCCGAAACCTTGGTTGCGGCGTAGAGTGAGATAGGGTGCTCTATCGACTCGGTTTCCGGAGTCGGAAAATTTTTGGTTTCTCCGTATACCGAGGAGCTGGAGGCAAAAACAAAATGGGGAACGCCATACTTTTGGGCCAGGATAAGCAGGTTTAAAGTCCCTTTTAGATTACTGCTCTCGTAGACCTGCGGGTTTTTTAGCGAGTAGAGTACTCCGGCCTGAGCTGCCAGATGGCATATAGTATCAAATTTTTCCTTTTTAAAAATTTCTTCCAAAGAAGAAAAATCCGCGATATCAACTCGGTGAGTTGCTTTGTCGCGGGAGGCGATCAAATACTCCATCCTGGCATGCTTGAGCGCGGGACTGTAGTATTCGTTGAAATTGTCTATGATCACAACCTCATCACCCTGGTCCACCAGTTTCCTGACGACATGGGAACCGATGAACCCGGCACCGCCTGTGACTAAGACTTTTGCCATATTAGATATCTTTCCTGCCCTCGGTTAACTCTTGATTGACTTCTTCGGCGACTTTCAAAATTTTTGGGTCAAGGCCTTGTTTTTCCGCGAATTCGATCATCGCCCGGATATCCTTTGGCAAACATTTGCCACCGTAACCGCGGTAACCTTTGTGCCACACATCCAAGTGCGAGGGACCGATACGTTTGTCTGCTGCGACCGATTCTTTGACCACTTCATAATCCACACCCAATTTCTCGCAGACGTCAAACATCAAGTTGGCAAACACGACTTTCACCGAAAACCAATTGTTGCCGAAGTACTTGATCATCTCTGCTGCCGTTGCTGGAACAATGCGGTTGAAAGGTGTTAAAGGTAGCAGCTGAAGCACGTCTCCTGCCAGCTGAAAACTTTTTTCCGTATGACCGACGATCTGTCTATCAGGAAAAGCAAAGTCCTGATCTGCCGTGCTCTCGGTCAAAAATTCCGGATTGAAAAACATGTTCAAGTGGGGATATTGCTTTTGGTAATCCTCGGTCGTACCCGGTATCACTGTGGATTTGATAATGACGATTTTTCCATCCTCTGCCTTGGCGGCGTTGCTCATTGCGTCATCAATATAGGTCCGGTCAAAACCTTTTTCAAACGGTGTCGGGACAGCGATAAAAATGAAATCTTGTTTGATTACATCATCGATGCTATCGCTCTCTTTGTACTTGTCATATACTTTTACATCCCGTTCTTTGTTCCGATAATACCTGGCGATCGCACTGCCTACGAAACCACCCCCAATGATGCCGATAGTCTTCTTGTTCATGTTTTGTTTAAATTACCACTGACTGGCAGTGGTGTGATTGATAAATTATGCTATGTAAATTATTATACCTTCATGAAAACCCAGGGTCAACAACTCAAAATCCTATATATTGTCACTCAAGGCAACTTGGGCGGCGCTCAGAAATACGTCTCTGATTTGGCCTCTGAATTCTCAAAAACCAACCAGGTTTGGGTTGCCAGTGGCTACGAAGGTCAAGGTTTGGAAGAAAAACTGACACCCTCAAAGATTGCATACTTCCGGTTCAGTTCGCTTGGCAGAAGTGTGAATCCCTTCAGAGACATCCAAGCGATTTTCGAAATCAGATCAAAAATCAAACAGCTGCAACCGGATATTGTCCACTTAAATAGCAGTAAGGCAGGAGTTATAGGCAGCTTGGCCGCTAGACTTGCGGGCGCAAAAAAAATAATTTTCACAGCTCATGGGTTGGTACTAAACGAACCCATGAATGGACTGAAGGAAACTTTTTACAGAATAATTACCAAGCTCTCTTTCCTACTGACCGACAAGATTCTGCTAGTTTCTAAAACTGACTATAACCTCGCACTCCAGAAAAAACTTGCTCCTCCAGAAAAGCTTGTACTCGTTGAAGTGGGGCTCGATTACGAAAAGTTAAGCTTTTTTGACCGGACCCGGGCGAGGACTAGACTTGAGAACCTTACCGGAAAAAATTTAGGCTCAAATAAAATTATTGGAACAGTTGCCGATTTTTACCCGGCAAAAGGTTTGGATATTTTACTGGATGCAGCTCAAGAAGTCTTAAAATCAGAACAGGAAATCAAATTTATACTATTTGCCCGCAAGGGACCCATCCAGAAACAGATTCTCCGTCGCATCGCAGCAGATAAAAATTTACGCTCGGGATTTTTTCCCGTACTAGACCGCAACGACGCTTCATCTTATCTAAAAGCTTTTGACCTCTTCGTACTGCCGTCGGTAAAAGAAGGTTTCCCCTACACGCTGCTTGAAGCTGTCGCGGCGGAAATTCCAATTATCGCCTCGGGAGTCGGGGGTATTCCTGAAATCCTGGAAAACTCATCAGCTCATAAAATTATCACTCCAGCCGATCACTTAGGTTTGGCCAAATCGATGACCGCTGCGCTCGAAAACCCTTCCGACCAAGAGCAGCTAAGACGGCACGCAAGCCACATCAAGGAAAGTTTTTCCCTCCCTACGATCGTTCAAAAAGTCTGGCAAATTTACAAAGCATAGAAACTTTTACCAATACAGAAGGTGCCCTTCTACACGTGTAGAAGGGCACCTTGTTTTATCCGGCAAAATTTTATTTAGAGCCTGCCTTGAAGCTCCTGGATCTTCTCGTCAACTTCCGGAATCGGCTGGATCTGTTGATATTGCTGCCAAGTATCTATAGCTGCTTGAAATTGCTCTGTTTCCTCGTAGGTAACAGCCAGGGCAGCTAGAGTATCAAGGCTTTGAGGATTGGTCTGTAGAGCGTCCTGCAGTATTTTGATCGCGTCGTCACCGCGGTTCAGGGTATAGAGATAAAAATTCGCCAAATTTCTAGCCGACTGCAAGTCGGTTTTATCTCGCTTTATTGTTTCAAGATACCACTCCTCCGCCTTGTCGTTATCTTTCAAAAAGTTTTGGTAAAGATCGGCGAGGTTTGCTGTGGTAATACTGTTACCGGGACGAAGCGTGTCAGCATAGAGCCAGATTTCTTCGGCCCCCTTGAAATCATTGACGGCTTTTTTGATCACACCGAGCTGCACCCACCGGTTAAAATCATCGGGATTGTTGCGCAGTTCGGCAACCAGCTCGTTAAAAGGTTCTTTGAATTTGATATCAATCGTACCCTGCTCGAGAGTCTCGTCATAAACCTGGAAGTCAAAATATTTGTCGATTGATTCTTGGGTAGTGGGTCTCAAATCACGGTAGATAAAAAATCCTGCGATACCCAAAGCTAATATAAGTGCAATTATGCTGATGTTTCTTTTCATAAATAAAATTTAAGGGTACAAAAATCATACCTGAATATCTAAACTTTTTCAAGAAAAAAATCAGGCCCCTTGCGGGGCCTGATTTAAAATCCTATCAGCTAAGAAGCTGGATGGAATTTTATTGAGACATTGTCTGCGAAGTTGAAGTCGCTGACAATCCCGGCACCTTGTAACCGTTGAACCACTGTGCGGTGGTTGTGGCGGTGGTCGAAGAGTTGCCGAAGTGTAAGTCAGACCAGACAAAGTTGCCATATCCGTCGCCGGCTACAGCATCGAAGCGCTGGTTGGTTACAGTCGCGTTGAAGGCGCTGTCGCCGAGGACAACCGTTGACACCGAAGCGCCAGAGGCTGAACCGGTTACAGTCGCGCGGACTTCATAGACATTCGTGGAACCAGCAGCAACAATCTTGTATTCCTGCGTGGTACCGCCGAAGTTCCAGTTGTCGAAGACTACGCGGACGCCGTCGCTTGCAGAGCTGAGGGAGCCAGTGACTCCTGACTGCAAGATCGTTTCAGACAACACACCACCTACGCTGACCTCATAGAGGGCGTAAGAGTTGTTGGTGACTGAAGCGGTGGTCGTAGCAACGTTGATCGTGGCTTTCGCGAATCCTACATCGCCCTTTGCATCAGCGCTGACCGAGAATTTGGTCAGGGTCTTGGTTCCGTTGGACAAGGTGTTGGTCGGCAAATTGACCAAAGCAAATGTCGGGACGGACTTGTAGATGCTGAAGTTGTTGAAGGTGATGGTCGGACCTGTGATTGCGCTGGCAGCGAGAGTTGCGCCAGAGGAAACTCCTTTGGCAGTAACATCGCCTGCAGCAACAACCTTCATAGCGAAGCCTTCACCGGCTTGACCGTTGCAGCCGAATACATCCACACAAGCGGTGTCGACCTTGATGGTCAACTTCTTGGTGCTGTTTGCGGCAATAACGATCGGATTGCTGGTCATATCGATCAGCAATGCTACCGGGTCGGTTGCAGAGTCAGTGGAGGTCGGAGTGGCAGAACCCATCAGGGTGGCACCGTCATACAGGTAAACTTTCGATACCTGGTCCGGACCGCCGCTGTTTACATCAGCAAGGCTGAGGTAAATCTTCTCGATTTTTACATCTTCGAAGCGAGCTTCTGCAGAGATTACTCCAACGCTCTGACCGGTCTGGTTGGCGACCAAGAGGCCTTCAACCGGGGATGAAGCGTCTTTCGACATCGTCAAAGTACCGGAGGAGTTCAAGGTCATAGCCTGACCGTCGCTGTAGTTGTAGGTCGGAGTGATAGTCGTACCGGTGTTGATGCCGGTGACAACAACCGTATTTCCGCTCTGGAAACCAACTTTGTAAGTACCGCTGGTTGCAGCTGCGGAAATGTTACCCTTGATCGCGATTGTGACCGAAGTTCCCTTGGTAATCGTGTAAGGATTGACCAAAGAGAACGTGGAGGTCGCAGAAGCACCGGCAGTGGTGCTGGTCGGATCAGGGTTGCTGGAGGTGACCAATTCAGTGCCGTTAATGTAAGCCTTGAAGTTGGATACATCAGCCGGATTGGAGGTGGAAGTGTGAATGGCTACGCTGAAGGAAGTCATTCTCAAATCTTCACCGGACGCTTGAGCGTCCACAATCAGGTTGGCAAAGGTGAATTGATTGGCACCAGCGATTACCGTCTGGGCTACTGGCGTTGGGTTGATGGAGACGGTGACAGCACCGGCCTTTACAGTCATTGTCGCAGAAGCCTGGACAGATGACGGAGTGGCGGTGATGGTCTTGCCGGTCTCAGCACCCTTCGCGGTGATGTTAGCACCCGGGGTAATCTGGACTACGATAGTGTCATTGGAAGCAAAGTCGTTAGACAGTGTTGCAACGACAGTGTATCGAGTGGTTCCTACCGGTACGGTGATCGTATCGGTGGTGGTGGCTGAACCGTAGGAGGTCAAGCCTGAACCATAGTCATAGGTCGGATCGATTGGTCCGGCGACAGTGACGCCGTTCGGATCAACCAGTCTGAGATTTGTGATATCAGAGGTGGTTGCAGAGCCGGAAGTAATAAGTTTGGTTTGTACACCAAGCTTGGTTACAGTTACGGCCTCTCCTTTGGCAGTAAAGTCAAAGGCACCCAAGGTAACGTCAGAAGAACCTTCTGAAACGTTGGAGGATGGGAATCCTGCAGCCGGTTCTACTTTCAGAGAACCAGTTCCGATAGTCGTTACAACACCGTTGTAGCGAGGATCGGAGGTAATCTCAGTTCCACCAGTGGTCTGGAAGGTCGGAGTCTTGTAGAAGCCATAGGTCTTACCCTTGACCAATACATCGCTGGTTCGGTCAACATCAAAGTCGATGGTTCGGTTAGAACCGCCCTCGATGGTTGCACGAAGAGCAAAAGACTTGTTGTTTCCTTTGAGGATCGTCATCGGAGGATTGATGTTGAAGGTCAATCGGTCTCCGGAGATATCAGGATTGGAAGCTACGACTGCCCCGTTCTCTACGAGTTCAATGTCGGAGAGGTCGGAGATGTCGGCAGTACCAACCTGAGTAAAGACGATTTGTTCAACCTGCATGTCTTCAGCTGAACCAACAGTGATCTTGATTTCAGCGAAGATGTAATTGGAGGTTCCAATGTTCTGGGTTGAAGCTGCCGGCTCCAAAGCACCTGGCTGTACAGTGACAGTTCCGATGCTGATAGAGCTGTTGAGATCCATGGTGTTACCGTAAACCGGGAGAGAAGCAGACAATGAAGCGCTTCCGCCCAGGGTAATACCGACTAATCCCAAGGATGGTTTTTCACCCGCGTTACCAGAAAGATCGGCAGCCATGTTTCCTGCCAAGATGACAGAAACGGTCTGACCGTTCTTTAC
>Ga0066639_10000132_pt1 | contig 58779 bp, 70 predicted proteins | sample CryGeyCG2114_010_2_FD_59504 | JGI IMG/M metagenome (GOLD analysis project Ga0066639, IMG submission 59504) | Groundwater microbial communities from aquifer - Crystal Geyser CG10_big_fil_rev_8/21/14_0.10 | ecosystem: Environmental > Aquatic > Deep subsurface > Groundwater | place: USA: Utah...
ACATGGGCCCATAATTAGTGATATTTGTGGAATGATACCTGATGCTTTCACATTGCGATAAAAGATTTCAGCATAGCCACCGAGAGACTCAACGCCTTCTTGGATGCGTGCGCCACCGCTGTCGTTTATGCCAATAATAGGAATGCGGTTCTCAATGGCAAAATCCATGATTTTGCAAATTTTCTTGGCATGTGAAGCACCCAAAGCTCCACCCCAACAGGTGAAATCTTGTGAGAACAAAGCAACTCTTTGACCGTCAATAGTGGCAAATCCGGTGATAACTCCGTCGCCTAAATATTTACTATTTGCCATTCCAAACTGCACGCACTTATGAATAACAAATCGATCAAACTCAATGAAGGATCCCGGATCGACAAGCTTTTCAATTCTTTCTCTAGCGCTATATTTGCCGGCCTGGTGTTGTTTTTTAATTCGTTCTTCGCCACCACCAAGGTTAGCGAGTTTCCGTTTGTCTATGAGAAGCTGGCGCTTCTCTTCCAGAAGATCAGACATAAATAAGGCCTCCTAAATGTCGAAGTATGGTATAACTTCATCACTTAGGAGGCCAATTTTTTCATCTTAATTAACGCTACTCGCCAATGGCTTTCTTGCGCTTATCTAAGCCGTATCTATCGACTTTCATTATTAGGCTAGCGCGACTAATTCCAAGCTCTTTTGCCAGCTTCGACTTGTTAAAATTACAGCGTTTCAGACCATCTTTTATCATCATGGCCTCAAGCTCCTCTAATGCGTCCTTGAGTGAGCCACCAGTGTTAATACCCTTATTGGCAACACCAGGGTCCCCACCATGTTCAAAAATGCGAGCACTCAGAAGATCAGGAGTAATAGTTTTATCAGGCCCAGCTAAGACGACAACTCTCTCAATCTCATTTTCGAGTTCACGTACGTTCCCAGGCCATGGGTAATCTAGCAATTTTTCAAGTGTTTTCTTAGACAACATCTTAGAAGCCTGGCCGGATTCAGCACATCTCATTTCCATAAAATGATCTATGAGAAGTGAGATGTCCTCTGCCCGTTCTCTCAGCGGTGGCAGATTAACATTGATTACATTGATTCTATAAAAAAGGTCTTCTCTAAACTCACTCTTGGCCATCATCTCTTTTAAATTTCGGTTTGTAGCAGCAATAATGCGCACATCAACTTTTCGAGGAGTCGCAGCCCCAACGGGCAGAAAGGTTCCTTCCTGAAGTACGCGCAAAAGTTTAACCTGCATACTTAGGCTTGTATCACCAATTTCATCCAGGAACAGTGTCCCACCGTGTGCCATTTCAAATAGGCCCTTCTTGTCTTTGATAGCGCCAGTAAATGCACCTTTAACGTGTCCAAATAATTCGGAGTCCAACAAGTTGTCATTAAAGGCCGAACAGTTCACTGCCAAAAACATATTATCTTTTCGCGGGCTATAAAAGTGGATGGCCTTAGCAACCAGTTCCTTACCTGTACCGTTTTCACCTTGAATAAAAACAGAGCTGTCTGAATTTTTAATTTTTTCAAGCAAGCGATAAATCTGTTGCATGCCTTTCGATTTGCCAATCATAGTATGATATCGGTACTTATCGCCAAGCTCAGAATTAAGTTCTTGGATTCTTTGTTCGCGTTTAGTAATTTCTTCGTGAAAAGTTACAATCTCTCCAGAAACCAGCTCTACAAGCTCATGCAAATATTCTACTTCCGAAGGACTCATTTTTTTAAGGTGCTTAACTGCCGATTTTGCATCTTCGACATTGGCCCCGCACTCGACCATCTTTTGCACAATAATATCCAATTCTGCCGCAGTAACTGAATTATCTAGCCAAGGAAAAGCCAAAACGGCGCCTTGGTATTCACCATCTACAACAACTCGAGACGCAAGATATTTCACGCCAGGGAAAAAACTTTCAAATATTTTCGTTCCTGATGTTGCTTCCATCAGCTCGTCTGTCATTCGCTCAATATCCTGGCCCAAGTATTCATAACCAAAATTTAGACTCATTTGGATCTTCATAAAATGGCTTTGATGACCATAGTTTTTTTCGAGATGACGACTCTGGATTTTGTAGTGAATATCGGTAAAGAGCATCTCAACTCCAAACCACTTGCCTAATATGTGCTCTAATTTAGAGATCACATGTAGATCACTCATCTCTTTCCAATTTATCATGTCAAACTCCTGAACTTTGAAGTCCACTATATTTTCTGTCTATTTTTTCGGCATTTTTTTGAAAAAACTTAAGTGTATGGAGTCAGTAGGAGGAAGCAAGCCGGGGGTGTAGTACATAAGACTTTGAAATAACTAGATTTGACTGTCTAGTAGTTTTTCAATGCGTTCAGAATAATGGTCGATCATCCACTCTTGTTGACCTACAAACTTTTTCAAAAGCTTGCCATTTCTGTTAAAAAGATAGGTCTCTGGCACCTTAACTGTTCCAAATCTAGACATTACTTCTGAGCTCTGATCATTAATTGTCAAAACATTGGCTGGAAGAGTTCCAATTTTTTTTAAAAATTTTTTTATTTTAACTTCCTCGTCGTTAGCAGCAATTATGATGAACTTAATTTTTTTGTTTTCAAATTTTTTTGCAAGACGAATAAACGAAGGAAGTTCAGCTTCGCAAGGTGCGCACCAGGTTGCCCAAAAATGCACAAGTAAACCATTTTGTTCACCCTTGCTTATCAATGCTTGGGAATTGACAGTCACCCCATTCAGGCTAACAGCAGAAAAGGCGGGTACCTCTTGCAGAACTTGTTCCTTGGATGACAAGAAATAGCTATCTACGCTCTTTTTTTGAATAATTGCGTATAAGAAGGTAACAAAGACAATCGATAGAACAATCGAAAATCTTTTTGTTGTCGCAGAGTTAAAAATCATAATAAAAGCCAACAGGCGATGGCTCAAAAGGGGCCAGTCTACTCAACAAAAGCAATGTAGCTCATGGAGGTATTGTCCCCAACGCGACCATCGGCCAACTTTAAAATTCGAGTGTAACCACCTGGTCGACTCTTCAACTTTGGTCCAACTTCATCAAATAGTTTCTTTACAGCTTCTTTATTGTTCAGTTTCTGAAAAGCAAGTCTTCTGTTGGCAACACTATCTACTTTTGCAAGCGTTACTAGTTTTTCAACATATCCTCGTATCGCCTGGCATTTAGTATGAGTCGTTTTAATCTTGCCGTGGTCAATGATCTCGGAAGCCAAATTTCTCATAAGAGATTTACGGTGAGCCGGGTTTGTTCCGATTGAATGCTTATGTTTTTGATGCCTCATAAATAGCTCCTGCTATACCAACAATATGTTCAAATTATGCTTTGCTTTCAGGATTTTGTTTTTCCTGCATATCCTTCATTAAATTATCAACTTTCATTCCCAGACCCAATCCCATAGTCGTCAAAATCTCTTTGATTTCATTCAAAGATTTACGCCCAAAGTTTTTTGTTCTGAGCATTTCACCTTCGGTCTTAGAAACCAATTCGTAGATGTACTTGATATTCGCATTCTGTAAACAATTTGCAGAGCGAACAGAAAGCTCTAACTCAGACACAGGCTTCAACAAGAAATTATTAATAGGAGTAGAAGTTTGAATCGGCTTTGTTTCCAATCTAGAAATTTCTTCTTCGTCTTCAAAATTTAAGAAAACAGAAAGTTGATCTCTCAAAATTTTAGCTGAATAAGCTACCGCATCTTGAGGCTCAATCCCAGAATTAGTCCACACTTCAAGTGTTAACTTATCATAATCAGTTTTCTTACCAACTCTTGAATTAGTAACAGTATAATTCACTCTATAGACAGGTGAGAAAAGAGTATCAACGTAAACCCAGCCAACTGGTAAATCATATTGATCTTTGTTATCGAGAGCGGTCAAGTAGCCCTTTCCTCTTGCGACTTTTATTTCCATACGAATTGAACCACCAGAAGACACGTTACAAATAACATGCTCAGGATTCAATACTCGCACGTGAGCACTGTCTGAAATATCTCCCGCAACAATGGGGCCTTCACCTGTTTTTTCCAATGTCAAAACCAAGTCTTCTTTCTCGGCGATGCCAAAACGAACTTCTTTTAGATTTAGAAGAATTTCCGCAACTTCTTCTTTAACGTTATTTAAAGTTCCAAACTCATGATCAACACCATCAATTTTAACAGCAACAATGCCTGCGCCTTGCAAAGAAGATAGAAGAACTCTTCGCAAGCTATTTCCGAGTGTCTGTCCGTACCCTCTTTCGAGAGGCTTAGCTATGAACTTACCGTAATTTGGCCTTAAAGTCTCACCATCGACCTCAAGGGCAAGCGGTCTTATCATGCTAGTCCAGTTTTTTGCAACGTAGCTGCTCATTATTGTATTCTCCTAAATATATTTATAATTAGAGATATAAATTAACCGATTCCCCACGCATTGGCCAATTAGCTTAGCCAACCTATCCTTATTTACTATAAAGTTCTACCACCAAACGCTCTTCAATTTGTGAAGTAACGTCATCACGTTTTGGTAGATCTTTAACTGTTCCCTTAAATTGTCCTCGATCAAAATCAATCCACGCTGGAAGCTCTCTCATGCTGTATGTGTCCAGAGCTCCAGTCAACTTGGCTTTCGACCTTGAGTTTACTTTTAGCTCTACAACATCACCGACGGAGACTTGCATGGATGGAATGTTCACTTTTTTGCCATTTAGTACGAAGTGGTTATGACGAACTAATTGCCTAGCTTCTTTTCTAGAACCAGCAAAACCAACACGAAAAACAACGTTGTCTAGACGTCTTTCAAGTAGGCTTAAAAGGTTTTCACCAGTAACGCCCTTCATTCTTGACGCTTTGAAAAATAGGTTTCTCATTGGCTTCTCAGCTAGGCCATAAAGACGCTTAAGCTTTTGTTTTTCACGAAGCTGAACGCCAAAGTCTGAGATCTTGGATCTTCTCTGTCCATGAACGCCAGGCGGATAGGGCCTTCTTTCAATAGAACACTTATCAGTGTAGCATCGAGTTCCCTTAAGGAATAATTTCTCAGCTTCTCTTCGGCATAATTTACAAACTGGACCTATGTACCTGGCCATATCTAACCCTCTCTTCAGTAATAATTAAACTCTACGTCTCTTTGGAGCTCTACATCCGTTATGTGGAATCGGACTGGTATCAGAAACGGAAGTGATCCTTAGACCTGCTCCCACTAAAGCTCTGATCGCATTTTCTCTACCAGCTCCAGGTCCCTTTACTTGTACTTCACATGAAGTCAGTCCATGCTCCATAGCTCGCTTTGCAGCCTCGCCAGATGCGGTTTGTGAAGCGAATGGTGTCGATTTTTTTGAGCCTCTAAATCCTAAGTGTCCAGCACTTGCCCAAGCTAGAGCGTCACCATTCATGTCTGTGAATGTCACAATTGTGTTATTGAAAGAAGCCTGTATGTGGCAAATTCCATGTGAAACATTCTTTTTAACTTTTTTCTTACCAGTTTTTTTTACCATCGTTCTCTCTCACTCTATTGATTACTTCATCGCCTTAATTGATTTTTTACCAGCAATTGCTACGGCTGGACCTTTTCTTGTCCTGGCATTTGTATGTGTACGTTGCCCACGAACAGGTAGACTCTTCTTATGTCTATGCCCTCTATAGCATCCCATATCTTTTAAACGTTTAATGTTAAGACCAACTTCTCTACGAAGATCGCCTTCCACCAAATATTCGTCTTCTAAAAATTTACGGATAGTCTGAGCCTCTTCTTCCGTAAGATCGTTAGAACTTTTTTCTAAATCCACGCCTGACTTTGTCAGTACATCATGAGCAATCTTTGGTCCAACGCCATAAATTGCACGAAGAGCAATTTTCACAGCTTTGTTCCGGGGAATGTCTACACCTAAGATCCGTGCCATTTAACAACTCCTAATCAATAACCTTCGTTATCCTTGTCTTTGCTTGTGTTTTGGGTTCTTTTTGCAAACAACACGCAAAACACCCTTTCTTTTGATCACTTTACAATCTTTACAAATTGTCTTTACTGACGAGCGTACCTTCATAACAACCGTCCTCATCCACCCTTTGTATAAGGGTCTGTTTCAATTATTCAACTACTCTTCGGAGTATTATCCCCGTTATTTTCCTTTTGATCGAAAAGTAATTCTTCCTTTCTCAAGGTCGTACTTACTAATCTCTACAATCACCTTGTCACCTGGAAGAATCTTGATAAAATGCATTCTCATCTTGCCACTAATGTGAGCGATGATCTTGTGGCCGTTAGGAAGCTTTACCCTAAATTTAGTATTAGGTAATAACTCCGTAACCTCGCCTTCCATCTCTATTACATCTTTTTCAGTCATACTTTCCAAATAAGTCTCGCATATTTATACAAAGTGTTCTCATTATGCAAGAAATTAATTATCTTTTATAAATTATAAGCCCTTAAAATATCGTCAATCTCACGAGTCACAAATGACTCTTCCTGAGAGGCATTGATTCTCCTGAGCACACCCTTGCTTTCATAGAAATCAAGCACAGGAAAAATACTTGCCTTGAAAACATCCAGCCTGTTTCTGACTGTATCTTCATTATCATCTTTTCTGTGAATTAGCGGCTCGCCACTAACATCACAAACCCCTTCTACCTTGGGTGGCTTAGTCAGAAGGTTATATATCTGACCGCTTTTTGGTGCGACGCGCCTATTAATTAACCTTTGAACTAAGATCTCTAAATCGATATCGAAATAAAGAGCGACACAGTTACAGCCATTCAACACCTTAGCATCAAGCTCCTTAGCTTGCTCAAGATTACGCGGAAAGCCATCAAAAATATATGAACTTTGTGCTAGATCGCAATTGGCCTTTAGCAGCTCCAAGACGATTCCATCATCCACCAAATTACCAGCATCCATGATTGACTTAACTTTTAATCCCAACGATGAGGCTTTCGCAATTTCAGCGCGAAGCAGATCCCCAGTTGATATATGTTTATATCCATACTGGGTCACCAATCTCGACGCTTGGGTTCCCTTTCCCGAACCTGGTGCTCCTAATAATATTAAATTAGGCTTCATCTAGAACCTTTTGTTTGCGCCACTATATTTGCCACGAGATTTATATGCACTTTCGTATTTATCTGAGTAAAGAAACGCCTGGATATTCATCATAACTCGCATAGAAACACTCACTAGAATGAGAAGAGCTGTCCCGCCAAATCTGGTTTGATGACCAGTTATAATCGTTGGCATGATACAAATAACAACTAAATATAATGAGCCAAAAAATGTTAATCGATTCAAAATAAAATCTAAATATTCCTTAGTCTTGACACCAGGACGCACCCCGGGAATGAAGGCATTATTTTTTTGCAACATTTCGGTGATTTTTTTAGTTTTAAACTGAATTGGAGCATAGAAATATGCCATATAAACAATCAATAAACCGAAAAGAAGGTTAAATAGCAACTTTCCTGGGTAAAGTGACTGTTGAATAGTATCCAAATAAGGCTTAAAAACGCTGTCTTGCGCTACGAAGCTGGCAAAAGTGGCAGGTGCCGCTAGCAATGAAGAGGCTAAGATGGGGGGCATAACTCCACCTGTATCAACCCTGACTGGCAATGTTTGAGATCCACCATAAACCCTATTATGCACGACTTTCTTTGCATACTGGACGGGCACAGACCTAAAAGAACTTTCAATAAATGCGACGATATAAAAAGTAACCATAATGGTGACAAAGATAATTAACAAACTAAAGCCAGGAAGCTCACCATTGCGATATAATGTAAGATTTCGAATAACTTCAGAGGGAAGTTCTACTGCAATACCTGCAAAGATAATAAGGGAAACGCCATTTTCCAAACCATACTCAGTGATACGCTCGCCAAGCCATAACAAGAACATTGTTCCTGCTGCCAATGTTATCATCGCTGTCAAACGAAAGAGCATTCCAGGTTCGGGGATGACCGCAGCACCGGCCGGACTCTTAAAGCTTTCAAAAACAGCAGCCATACCATAGCCCTGCACACAGCATAGAATTACAGTGGCATATCTCGTCCATTTTTGAATTTTTTTGTAGCCATCAGAGTCGTCTTGCAACTCTGCAATCTGGGGAATAACTTCGCCAAGAAGGGAAAAGATAATTGAAGTCGTAATGTAGGGCATGATTCCTAGCGCAAGGATTGAAAACCTCTTGAAGGCACCACCACTGAATGTATTTATCAGATCAAACATTCCACCTGAAGATGCGGCAAAATAACTCTTAATTGCGGCACCATCAATTCCAGGCACTGGAATTTGAGCTGCTAGTCGATAAACAACTAATAGCAAAAAAGTGAAAAAAACCTTTTTCTTCAGTTCCTCTATTTTTCCTTGAGAAAATGACATTTCACTTCCTTATTTTTAACGATTAAGTCTTAGATGAAATTTTTCCACCAGCTTTATTAATAAGATCTTCTGCAGTTTTTGAAAACTTGTCTATATTAATAAAATTAAGTGATTTTGTGAGGGTTCCAACTCCAAGAATTTTGATAGGCCTATTACGATCTTGTCCCTTGAGTAAACCTTTTTGCTTTAAAGATTCTCTTGAAACTTCTTCACTCACCTGAAATGCTTCTTCTAGTGCTCTAAGATTTAAGGTTGCATAAATTGTTTTAAATGGAGCGTTACTAAATCCACGCTTTGGAAGACGCATAAAAATTGGCATCGATCCACCTTCAAAGCCAATTCGAACATGACCACTTTTACGTGCTTTTTGTCCTTTGTGCCCTTTACCCGCCTGGGTACCTCTACCAGATCCTTGCCCACGCCCTATACGCTTTGTATTTTTGTGAGAACCTTTTGGACTGTTCAAATTCTTAAGTGTCAACATAAACGCCTCTAAACCAAGTGTATTAATTATTTAATTTCCAACAAGTGGATGACTTTTTTCACCATTCCGCGCACACAGGCAGTATTTTCTAATGTCCTCTCTTGGCCTGGTTTTTTTAGACCTAAACCAGCGACTGTAGCCTTCTGTGTTGCAGTTAAACCTATGGTACTTTTTTTTAGTTTCACAGTAATAGTTTCTTTTGACATATCTACCTCAAATTTCTTTATTTAAGCCTTACTCTTTTTGATTCAAGTCCGCGAATCGCAGAGATATCATCTAAAGATCTCAATCTTTTAAGCGCATCAAATGTAGCCTTCACAATATTGTGCGGATTATTACCTTTCAGTGATTTGGTTAAAACGTTAGAAACGCCGGCTAGTTCCAAAATAGATCGACAAGCACCCGCAGACTTAATACCTGTACCATCGGCAGCAGGCTTGAAAAGAATTTTACCAGCACAAAAAGTACCGATAATCGTGTGTGGAATTGTTCCTCGGTCGATTGGCACCTGTATCATATTTTTATAAGCCGCTTGAGTTGCCTTGCGAATGGCTTCCGGAACTTCTTTCGCTTTTCCTAGTCCGTATCCAACTCTTCCTTTCTTATCGCCAACAATCATAAGTGCAGAAAATGAAAATCGTCGACCACCCTTAACAACCTTAGCAACTCTGTTTACGGCGACAACTCGCTCCTCCATATCTGGAACAAGTGCTTGAGGCTTAGTTTTTTTAGGAGCTACTTTCCTTTTTCCGGCCTTACGGTCTTTCGCTGGAGCTTCTTCCCCAGATGTCACTACTTCTTCTACTTGGCCTTCAACATCTTTTACTTCTGTAGTCATGGATTCCCTCTTTCAATATCCGTTAAACTTGAATTCCAGCTTCTCTAATGCTGTCAGCCAAAGCCGCAACAACACCAGTGTACTTATATCCATTCCTGTCAAAAAGCGCAGAAGCAATTTTTAGCGTCTTTAGCTTTTCACCAACAGTGGTGCCAAGCAACTTGGCCCCATCTTTATTTTTTGAAGTCGCTGGTGCATTTTTACCGAAGGTTTTAACTGCGAAAAGTGTCTTCCCCGCAACATCGTCAACAACTTGAACAAAAAGATGCTCATTTGTCTTGTTAACACATACCCTTGGTCTCTCTGCAGTTCCGGAAACCTTCTTTCTTATTGAAAGTTTTCTACGCGAACGTTTTGCCAACGACTCATTTTGAATTTTATTTTTTGCTTTCCTCATTTCCCTACCCAACCTTATTAACCAGATGAACAGCTACTGTTATTTTTTACCGCCTGTCTTACCGGCTTTTCTAATAATCACTTCGTCTGCGTACTTAACTCCTTTGCCCTTATATGGCTCGGGAGGTCTAAATGACCTTACTTTTGCGGCAACAAAACCAACTAGTTCCTTATCACATCCCAGAACTTCGATTTGGTTTTTATTCACTTTTGCTTCAATGCCCTTTGGAAGGGTATAATCAATCGGGTGTGAATAGCCAAGGTTAAGGGTAAGTATATTTCCCTTAATCGCAGCTTTATAACCAACACCTGTAAACTCTAACACTTTTGTGAAACCATCAACCACGCCAGTGACCATATTGTTAACCAATGAGCGTGCAGTTCCCCATTGTGAGCTAGCTTCTTTACTTGCATCAACTGGTGTAATCAGAGCTTCTTTGCCCTCTATCTTAACAGTCACAAGCTTATTTAGCGTACAGCTTAATTGGCCCTTTGGACCTTTAACGCTAACAAGTTGACCATCAATCTTGAGATCTACTTTATCTGGGATACCGACTGGTTTTTTTCCAATTCTAGACATAAAACACCCTTTTATTACCAAATATTACAGAGAACTTCTCCGCCAATTTTTTGTTTTTTAGCTGCTCTAGAGGAAACAATTCCTTTAGATGTTGAAAGAATAGAAATTCCTAAACCGCTAATGACTCGAGGAAGACTGTCATAACTTCTGTATTGTCTCAAGCCTGGTCTAGATACTCTTTGAAGGCCGACTATCGCATCTTCTTTCAATAAGATTTTAAGGTTAATGTCATTGCTCGCACGCACAAGTATTTTAAAAGAACGAATATAGCCTTCATCTTTTAACACTTTGCAAACGCCTGCTTTTAATTTACTCGCAGGAATCTCCACGCGATCATGACCTGCATGAATAGCGTTGCGAATTCTTGTTAACATGTCAGCAATCGGATCGGTCATCATATGAAAGTACTCCTAAATAAATTCTTAAACTACCAGCTTGATTTCGTTACACCTGGGATCATTCCCTTTAAGGCCAAATCTCTAAACATATTCCGACAAAGACCAAAAGCCCTGTAGTGACCTCTTGGTCTGCCTGTCAACTCACACCTATTTCTCACGCGTACTTCTGCTGAATTTCGCGGAAGTTTTTGCAAGCCAATTTGAGCCCCCATTCTTTCCTCTTCTGAAAGGTTCGGATCCTTTGCCTTTTCTCTGAGCTCTGCTCGCTTTGTCTTGTATTTTTTTGCCAGTTTTTTTCTTTTTTCGTTTTTTACTATTTTTGATATTTTAGCCATGTCAAACTTCCTCTATCTTCGTTAAACTTACTTTCTAAAAGGCATCCCAAACTGAGTAAGAAGCTCTCTTCCTTCCTCATTGTTCTTAGCCGTTGTCACAATACAGACCCCCAAGCCGCGAACCTTATCAATTTTGTCATAGTTTATTTCTGGAAACAAAATCTGCTCTTTTAAACCAAGTGTATAATTTCCTCTTCCATCAAACCCCTTTGAAGAAACGCCTCTAAAGTCGCGAACTCTTGGGAGAGAAATTGAAATCAAGCGGTCGAGAAATTCATACATCCTCTCGCCTCTTAAAGTTACTGAAGCTCCAATTGCCTGTCCTTCTCTTAGTTTGAAGGTCGCAATAGATTTTTTCGCCTTCGCTACGACTGGCTTTTGTCCTGTAATGGCAGCCAATTCGTCCATAATCAAATCGACAACTTTAGAATTGGCGACAGCATCACGAGTACAGCTGTTAACTACAATCTTCTCAAGCTTTGGAACTTGATTGACATTCTTGTAGCCAAACTTTTGGGATAGCTCTTTCTTAATCTCGTTCTCGTATACTTCTCTTAGTCTGCTTCTCATATGCTCTACCTCATTATTACTTATTTCAGTACTGTCCCACACTTAACCAGAACGCGAACTTTTTTCCCATCGCGTACTTCAATGCGTGCTCGGCTAGGCTTTGATGTCTTTGGGCTTATCAAGCTCACCTTGCTAATATTGATTGCTCTCTCCGCTTCTGAAAAACCACCGTTTGGATTTTCCTGGGTTGGCTTAATTGCCTTGCGAACAACATTGACACCTTTAACAGTGACAGCACTATTCTTAAGGTCAACGGATACAACTTCTCCCGTTTTTCCTTTATCCTTTCCTGATAAAACTACAACTTCATCATTTCTTTTTAATTTCTGCATAACTAACCTCTTACAATACTTCTGGAGCTAAAGAACAAATTTTTGTAAAGTTTCTTCCTCTAAGCTCTCTGGCCACAGGCCCAAAAATACGAGTTCCAAGAGGTTCATTTTGAGCACTTACCAATACAACGCTATTAACATCGAATTGAATATATGAACCGTCTTCCCGTCTTAATGGATAACAAGTCCTGACGATAACGGCTCTTTTAACATCGCCTTTTTTAATTTTTCCGCCGGGTAAGGCTTGCTGGACGGCAACAACAATTACGTCACCAATAGATGCAGTTAAGCGCTTGGATCCTCCAAGAACTTTAATACACTTTACCAACTTCGCTCCAGAATTATCTGCCACTTCTAAACGCGTCTGCATTTGGATCATGGAATGCTCCTACTCTTATTTGTTAATCGAAAATAATTCCCACGTCTTCATTTTTGAATATGGGCGTGATTCGATTATTGTTACTGTATCACCAACTTTTGCTTCATTTTTTTCATCGTGAGCATGGTATTTTTTTGAGTCATTAAGAAACTTGCTGTATTTTCCATGCATAAACTTTCTAATAACTTTTACAACAACCGTTTTTTCTGACTTGCCACTGACGACGATTCCATCAAGTTTTCTTTTAAATGTTTTTACATCACTCATAGTTATTTCCCACTCTTTCTTGAATTAAGCTCTGTCTCTAGTCTCGCGACATTCTTTTTTGCTACCTTAACCCGATGTGGTTTTTCTAAACCAACGGTCACCATTTGCATTCTCAAGGTAAATAACTGACCTCTCAGTTCCATCACCTTTGCCTGAATTGCTTTATCATCCATACCCTTAATATCACTCTGCTTAAGCATGGGTCACTCCTTAAATTATCACTTCGCTACAGGTTGAGGTGCAGTCTCTAACCTAATTATCTTGGTTTTAATGGGCAGCTTATACATAGCAAGTCTCAATGCTGCAATACTTAATTCTGCCTCAGGGTGCTTTATCTCAAAAAGCACTCTTCCGGGCTTAATAACTGCAACCCAAGAATCTGGTGAACCTTTACCACTTCCCATTCTTACTTCTGCCGGTTTTCTAGTTAAAACCTTATCTGGGAAGATCTTGATCCACACTTGGCCACCACGCTTGATCTTTCTTGTCATCGCGATTCTGGCTGCTTCAATTTGTCTGTTCGTCACGTAGCCGCAATTGGTAGCTTGAATGGCGTAGTCTCCATAAGTGATTGAATTTCCACGCATGGCTTTGCCTTTCATTCTGCCTTTTTGCTGCTTTCTCCATTTGACTTTTTTAGGACTTAACATAACTAACCTCGTTAAGCGGTTCTAATTATTATTTGTAAATCTCACCCTTATAAACCCATACTTTTACGCCGATTACGCCGTAGGTTGTATGCGCCTCAGCTGTATTGTAATCAATATCAGCCCTAAGTGTGTGAAGTGGCACTTTTCTTTCAGAATAACCTTCCGAGCGGGCCATTTCTGCTCCACCTAATCTTCCTGCTACTCTTACTCGTATCCCTTTTACCCCAGCGCGAAACGCTGATTGTATCACTTTTTTCATAGCACGACGGAAGGCCACCCGTTTCTCAAGTTGCGCTGCGATGTTTTCGGCAATCAACTTCGCCTCGGCATCAGGTCGCTTGACCTCTGCAATATTGAAAATTACATTGCCGCTTGAAAGTCTCTTAAGATCAGCACGAATCTTATCAATTCCCGTGCCCTTCTTGCCAATTGCAACTCCTGGCTTAGCTGTATACACAGTCACTTTTACCTGATCTGAAGTTCTTGATACCTCAGTCTTAGCGACTGCTGCATTCTTCATGTTCTCCTCGATATATTTTCTAATCGCGAGGTCTTCGTGAAGATATTTCGCATACTCATTCTTAGCATACCAATTGGAGTGCCAAGTTTTGATGTATCCTAATCTAAAACCATACGGATGTACTTTTTGACCCATTATTCCTTCCTATTTAATTAAACTTCTTTTAGTACAACAGAAACGTGACTTGTTCTCTTTCTAATTCTAAAAGCTCTTCCTTGGGCTCTTGGCTGAATTCGCATCAAAGTTGGACCTTCGTTGGCAAAAATCGTTCCAACAACGAGGTTTTCTAGGTCGTACTTTGCAGAGTCTTGAGCAATAGCTAAACCACTATTCAAGAGCTTCGTTAAGACGATGGCTATTTCCTTCTTCTCGCAAAATCTAAGAATTTTCATCGCATCCGCAACCTTTTTATTTCTAATTAGGTCACAGACTTGCCTGACTTTTCTTGGCGCAATTTGTACTCTACTATTCTTTACTGTTATGGCCATGGTGACCTTCCCCTTTTTAATTACTTCTTAACCTTCTTATCAGCTCCATGCCCGTGAAATGTACGAGTATGTGCAAACTCACCCAATTTATGCCCAATCATATTGTCTGTTACATAAACTGGAATAAACTTTTTACCGTTGTGAACCGCAAATGTAAGTCCAATAAACTCAGGAACAATTGTCGACTTTCGTGACCAAGTCTTTAAAACTTTGTTTCCCTTGCCACTGCCTTCGCCCTGAACTGTCAAAACTTTTTTCATAAGTTTATGATCAATATAGGGGCCTTTTTTTAAAGATCTTGACATAATATTTGTCTCCTAAAACTATTTCCTGCGCTTAACAATGAACTTATTCGTTCTCTTATTTTTTCTTGTTTTGTAACCTCTTGTAGGTGTTCCCCAAGGTGAAACAGGGTGACGCCCACCTGAAGTTCGCCCTTCACCTCCACCATGTGGATGGTCAATTGGGTTCATCGCAACACCTCTTACGGCAGGTCGCTTACCTAGCTGACGGCTTCTTCCGGCTTTCCCGATCACAACATTTTCGTGATCAAGATTTCCAACTTGTCCAATAGTCGCGCGACAATCTGGTTTTACCTTACGAAGTTCTCCAGAGGGCATTCTGAGCAAAATTGAGTCACCTTCTTTTGCCATAACCTGGACGTACGAACCTGCCGAACGTGCCAACTGGCCACCAGCACCTGGATATAACTCAACGTTATGGACGAGGGTACCAATAGGCATATCTTTAAGTTGCTTTGAATTTCCAACTTTAATATCGGCACCAGATGATGAAACTATTTTATCGCCTACTTTTAAGCCTACAGGGGCTAAAATGAAGGATTTTTCGCCATCTTCATATGAAAGAAGTGCTAGATTACAAGTTCTGTTTGGGTCATAACAAATAGCCGCAACCTTCGCAGGAACTTCAACTTTATTTCTCTTGAAATCAACAACTCTATATAATTGCTTTACGCCGCCGCCACGATGTCTAGTTGTGATTCGACCGTGATGGTTAATACCTGCACCTGCCTTATTAGGGGCAAGAAGTTTTCTAGGCACTTGGACGTTCTTTGTTAAGTCCTCTGTCCCCAAAGTGGTCATCTCTCTTCGAGATGGAGTCGTTGGGCTATACTTCTTAATACTCATATTTTCCTCTCACCATCAGGTCTTAAAATTAAACACCTTTAAAAAATTCTATCTTCTGTCCTTCACCTAGTTGAACAAAAGCCTTCTTCTTCTGTGACGTTTTCTTAGTGCCCTTGCCTGAACGCTTTGTTTTCCCTGGCAAGACACTAGTTTTAATATCTAGTACTTTTACATCGTACAATTTCTCTACAGCTTGCTTAATTTGGTATTTATTGGACCAAAGAGCAACTTCAAATCCATATCGATTTGTCTTCTCTGTTGCTTTTGCAGCTTTTTCAGTAATAAGTGGTTTTTTAAGTACTTCTTCTAAATGAGCCATAACTACACCAATTTATTTAACAGGGTTTCTAATGCACTTTTTTCAATAACAAGATTTTCAAATTTCACAGCTTCATAAACGCTGAAACCTTCTACCGGAACACCTTTGCCTCTCTGTAAGTTTCTTGCTGCTCTAAGCGCTGCAGAATCTCGACTCTCAGTTACAACCAAGGCCGGTAAAAGCCCTTTTCCATCAAGCAACTTAAACATTTCTTTTGTTTTACCGCTTGAATTAAAATTCTCAACAACAGTTAACTTGCCAGCTTGAAGCTTGTCAGCCAAAACTGACTGAATTGCACCAAGCATAACTTTCTTATTAACCTTCTGATCATATGATCTTGGATGTGGTCCATGGGCCACACCACCACCTGGCATTAACGGTGATCGACTTGATCCTTGCCTTGCTCTACCAGTTCCTTTTTGCTTGAAGGGCTTCTTGCCTCCACCTGAAACAATTGCTTTTGTTTTTGTTGAGGCTGTACCTTGTCTTCTTCCGGCTAATGTTGCTTTAACAACCTGGTGAACAACAGGAACATTGATATCTTCTGGAGTAAGACTCACTTGAGTCGACAACTTGCCTGAAGACTGAAATTTTTCATTTAATACTGTAATGTCGGCCATATTATCCTACCTATCTTTATTATTGTTTCTTAGTCGCCTTGCTTATACACACTAATGAGTTTTTGGAACCAGGTACAGATCCCTTAATAAGCATATATCCTTTTTCAAGGTTTAATTCGACTACTTTCAAATTTTGTACAGATTGGTTGTCACATCCTAGATGTCCAGGCATTTTCTTTTCTGCAAAAACGCGTGCGGGAGTTGCTCTGTTTCCGATTGAACCTGCTCTACGGTGAAAGTGACTTCCGTGTGATGCAGGACCACCAGCAAAGCCAAATTTTTTGACTACGCCTTGAAACCCCTTACCTTTTGTCATACCTGTAATATCTACATATGTGTTGGCAGGAAAAAAGCCGTACGATACTTCTTTACCAAGATTCGCAGGCTCAACTTCGCTTAAGCGAACTTCTGAAAAACGTGCAAATTTTGGTTCTAATCCTGCTTTCTTTAAGTGGCCTTTCGATGGTTCAGGAATAAGCTTCTCGCGCTTTTCATAATAAGCTACTTGATATGCTGTATATCCATCTTTTTCTTTTGTTTTAACTTGAGATACTTTGTTGGGAGTTAGCCTGATAACGGTTACGGGAACGTGATTACCTTGCTCATCAAAAATTCGAGTCATGCCAGCTTTAAACCCGTAAAAAGCTGGAAGATCAACATTGCTTGCTGAAGTCGCTGCAGTAGTGTTCTCTGCAGTATTAGATTGCTCTGCCATTCATCCTCCACAGCATCACCCTGTTCTCAGGGATGCATGCATGGTTAATATTTTCCGTACCTTTCTATTGCAGATTGGTACTTAGTATTTAATTTCAACATCAACGCCAGAAGATAAGTCCAATTTCATCAGACTATCGACTGTTTGTTGTGTAGGTTCAAGAATATCAACTAACCGCTTGTGCGTTCTCATCTCAAACTGCTCTCTTGATTTTTTATCAATATGCGGTGAGCGCAATACGGTAAATTTATTTATCTCAGTTGGCAATGGAATCGGACCCGCTACACGCGCTCCCGTTTCTTTCGCTGTTTGTACGATTTCTTTAACCGAACTATCCAGCAATTTTGAATCGTAAGCCCTTAACTTTATGCGAAGCCTCATCGCTTTCATAGAAATCCTTTGCCTTAATTTTCTCAAAATTGAACCAGATATTTATTTTTGTTGTGGCCCTTTGTCAACTAGAACTTATTTTTTTTTGGCCTAGCGACAAATATTGGGTTCCTGCTGCTTCAAATTCTACCGATTATAAATAAATCCCCTTTGATTCCATCACTTTTTTGGCCAATGGTAGTTCCATTGAGTCGTAGTGGTCAAATGTCATGGTAAAACTCGCCCGTCCCTGTGTGTTCGATCTTAAGTCCGTGCTATAACCAAACATTTCCGCCAGTGGAGCTTCTGCCTTGATTAACTCTTTATTACCTGATTTCGGCTCCATGGCCAAAATTTTACCCCTTCTTCGATTGACGTCAGCAATAACATCTCCGGCATAGTCATTAGGGGTCACAACCTCTAGGCACATGATGGGTTCCATTAATTTGAATCCTGCGGCCTCACATGCCTTCTTGAAGGCGTTACTGGCAGCGATGGTATAGGCTACCTCAGAGGCTTCAATTTCATTGTACTGAGCGCTCACAAGGGTTGCTTTGATGTTAATGAGGGGGTATCCCACTTTAACCCCGCCCGGAGCGGTGTCTTTTATACTTTCCTGAATTTTTTCTACAATATTTTGCGGCAAATCGCGCTTTGGCACATTAGACTCAAACATAACCCCGCTTTGGCAATCTACGGGAGTGACTCTTATTTCGCAGTGCCCAAATTGATTCTTACCAGCGACCTCTTTGCTAAAAGTATATTCCCCAGTCGCCTCTGCACTTATGGACTCTCTATATGAGACCTGAGGTCTGCCAATATTGACGCCCACATTAAAGTCTCTTTTAAGTCGGTCGGCAATAATTTCGAGATGCAACTCCCCCATACCAAAAATCAAAAGCTGTCCTGTCTCAGCATTATTGCGATAATTAAATGATGGGTCCTCAACTTTTAACTGCTCGAGGGCGGCCATTAATTTTTTTTCATCCACGGTAGTTTTTGGCTCTATAGCGACAGAGATAACGGTCTCTGGAAAATCCATAAGATCATAAATAATTGGCCTGTGCTCTAGGCATAAGGTATCTCCTGTCGTCGTGCCTTTGAGCCCTGCAAGAGCGACAATGTCTCCAGCCTTAGCACTTTGCAATTCACTTCTTTTATCAGCGTGCATTTTAAGAATTTTATTTACCCGTTCCTTTTTTTTCTTAAGTGGATTATAGATTGTTTGACCTACTTTCAATTCACCTGAATAAATTCGAAGATAGGTGAGAGTTCCCACAAATGGATCACTCGCAATCTTGAAGGCGATCCCGCTAAAAACATCCTCAGGATCAGGTTCGCGTGTTTCCACAATTTCATTGTCTTTTACATTATGCCCGACAATTTTTCCTCGCTCGAGGGGACTGGGAAGATAATCTACTATCGCATCAAGTAAAAGTTGAATACCCTTATTTTTAAAGGCTGAACCACATAAGACAGGTATGAAATTTTTAAAAATAACGGCATCTCGAATAACTTTTTTCAAAGTTTCAATACCTACTTCTTCTCCATTTAAATATTTTTCTGCCAACGCATCGTCATAATCAGCAAGATTTTCAATCAGCTCATCGCGAGCAATAGAGCACTCATCAAGCATCTCACTGGGAATTTCAATCTCAACTATTGTGGCACCTAAATCTTCTTGCTTAAATGTATAAGCTTTCATTTTAAGCAGATCGACAATGCCATTAAAATTCTCTTCAACACCAATCGGAAATTGAATAGCAGCGGCTTTCTTTCCTAATTTTTCTCTAATTTCTTTTATACAGTTTAAAAAATCAGAGCCGACACGATCCATTTTATTTATAAATGCTATTCGTGGGACATGATATTTGTCCGCTTGAGTCCATACTGTTTCCGACTGGGGCTCGACACCCGACACAGCATCAAAAACTCCTACGGCCCCATCTAGCACTCTCAGTGACCTCTCCACTTCGATAGTAAAATCAACGTGCCCTGGAGTATCAATAATATTGATGATTTTTTTTTGCCACAGGCAAGTGGTAGCAGCTGCAGTAATAGTAATTCCTCTTTCCTGCTCCTGTACCATCCAGTCCATAGTAGCTGTTCCCTCATGAACCTCGCCAATTTTATGACTCTTTCCAGTGTAGTAGAGGATTCTCTCTGTCGTTGTTGTCTTGCCCGCATCGATGTGGGCCATGATGCCAATGTTGCGAATATTGGCTATTTCTGCATTACTCATTGATTTTCCAGTCAAAAATAAAAAAGCCTCTTAAAGATATGTTCTTTAAGAGGCCATTGTATATTAGTCGAGCGAATTTAAAATTTCAAACTACCATTTAAGATGCGCAAATGCCTTATTGGCTTCTGCCATCTTGTAGACATCTTCGCGTTTCTTAACAGCTCCACCACGATTATTGGCAGCATCGAGAATTTCATCAGCGAGCTTATCAACCATTGTTTTTCCAGATCTGGAACGAGCATAATCTCTCATCCATCTAATGGCCAAAGATTGACGTCTTGTTGGTCTAACCTCAACCGGAATTTGATAAGTTGCACCACCAATTCGCCTAGATTTAACTTCAACTGCAGGCTTTACGTTAGATAATGCTTTTTTGAATGTTTTAAGAGCTTCTTCACCTGTCTTTTCTTCAACCAAGCTAAGGGCGCCATAGAAAATTCTTTCTGCAACAGCTTTGTTTCCACCAGCCATTAAGCAGTTTACAAATTTTGTAACAACGATGTCTTGATATTTTGGGTCAGGTAGAACTTCTCTTACGGGGGCTTTGTGCTTTCTGCTCATAATCTTCTCCTCTCTTCAATCTAGACAATGCTAGATTTACTCTCCTCGATTTATAACGATGGAGTGGGTTAATATAATTTATTTCTTAGGTCGTTTCGCGCCGTACTTGGATCGACTTTGTCTTCTCTTGTCAACACCAGTTGAGTCGAGTGCACCTCTGATCGTGTGGTAACGAACACCTGGAAGATCTTTAACTCTTCCGCCTCTAATAAGAACAATTGAGTGTTCTTGAAGATTGTGTCCCTCTCCACCGATGTATGAAATCACTTCAAAACCGCTGGTTAGTTTAACTTTACAAACCTTTCTCATCGCTGAGTTTGGTTTTTTAGGGGTTGTTGTATAAACGCGTGTACAAACTCCACGTCTTTGAGGGCAAGCCTTCAAAGCTGGTGATTTAGTTTTAGTAAACTTGTCTACTCGTCCTGTACGAATCAACTGGTTAATAGTTGGCATTCTAATCCGCTCCTCAAAATAGGCCACAATTTTTCAGTGGCCTTGTATAACACTAGCTAATAACTACCACAAGTCCTTTTTAAAGCTGAAGGGTAGCCATTGACGACAATGTGTCTTCTTCGTCGTCTTCAACAGCAACAGCATCATAATCTCTATACTTAGGAATTCCCGAACCTGCTGGAATCAATCTTCCCATGGTTACGTTTTCCTTTAGGCCTCTCAACCTATCTTTTTTGCCTTCAAGTGCTGCTTGAGTCAGAACCTTTGTCGTTTCCTGAAACGACGCAGCAGACAAGAACGATTCAGTCGTTAATGAAGCTTTCGTAATACCAAGAAGTTGAGGCCTGGCGTGAGCCGGTGCTCCCTCGTCTTTGATTACTCTTTCATTCTCTTCTGCTAGTTCTGCCTTAGTTACAGAGTCTCCAACAATAAAGTTAGTGTCTCCTGAATCTGTAACCTCAACTTTTTTAAGCATCTGGCTGGCGATTACTTCAATGTGTTTATCATCGATTTTCACACCTTGTAACCTATAGACCTCTTGGATCTCATCAACAATATAGCGAGCCAGAGCTTTAACACCCATAACGCGCAAAATATCATGAGGGTTTGAAGGTCCATCCATAATTGGTTCACCAGTTCTAATATAATCACCTTCGTTTACAATAACGTAGCGACCTTTTGGAATAGAGTAGGTTACTGGATCTGATCCATCTTCTGGTCGGATAAGAATTTTTCTAGTTCCGCGCAACTCTGGTCCAAACTCAATAACACCTGAGATGTCTGCAATCTGAGCAGCATGAGCAGGCTTTCTTGCTTCGAAAAGCTCTGCAACTCGAGGAAGACCACCGGTGATATCTTTTGTCTTGGTTGTTTCACGTTGAACTTTTGCGATACCGGCACCAACTCTAATGGCATCACCATCATTAACAACAATGTGCGCGCCAACAGGAAGTCGGTAGCTGGCGTGACGTTTTGTTCCTGTAACTGTCACAGGCTTGCCTTTCTCATCAACGATAACAATTCGTGGCTGCAAAGAAGCATCTTTTGTTTCAATAACAACCCGGTGAGTTAGTCCTGTCACTCCGTCGATCTGCTCACTTACGGTGGAGCCAACGACTAGGTCTTCAACCTTAACGAAACCTTGAGCTTCTGTTAAAATTGGAATCGCGTATGGGTCCCATTCCATAATGGTTTGTCCCACGGTAATTTCCTGGCCATCCTTGAACATCAAAATAGCGCCATAAACGGCAGGATATTTTTCTTTCTCAATGCCTTGGGCATTTTTAACCACAACTTCACCGTTTTTGTTCAAGATGATCATTTGGCCTTCTGGCGTTGTGGTCACTTGAACATTATTATAGTGAATAAAACCAGCTGTTCTGGCTTCAGTCTTCGTAATTTGAGCTCCACCTGTCGCTGTACCACCCACGTGGAAAGTTCTCATGGTCAACTGAGTACCTGGCTCACCGATTGATTGAGCAGCGATAACACCAACTGCTTCTCCGCCACTTACAAGACCACCACGGGCCAAATCTCGACCAAAGCAGTAAGCACAGAATCCATGCTTTTGATCACAGGTTAGTACTGATCGAACTTTAATCTGGTCGATATTTTCTTGTTTTAAGTGGTCAAGCTCTCTTTCAGTTAGAAGGAAATTTCTTCCATAAAGCTCCTCACCTTTTGCGTTAACAATAGGAGAAGCTGTTACGCGTCCCATGGCCCTTTCAGCAACGTGCTCAACAACGTCTCCGCCTTCTAATCGAGACATCAAGATTATTCCATCTTGGCTGCCACAATCAACGGCGCGAATGATTCCATCTTGGGCAACATCGACTAATCTTCTGGTTAAGTATCCAGAGTTTGCTGTTTTCAATGCTGTATCGGCTAGGCCTTTACGAGCACCGTGAGTAGAGGCAAAATATTGAAGAACTGTTAGGCCTTCGCGGAAATTTGAAGTAATCGGGGTTTCAATGATCTCACCTGATGGCTTCGCCATCAAACCTCGCATACCTGCTAACTGCTTCATCTGAGCGGTTGAACCCCGGGCACCTGAGTCAGCCATCATAAACAATGAATTAAATGAAGGAGCTGTTAAAGAATCGCCTTTCTCGTTGGTAAACGAGTCAGTAGAAATTTTCTCAAACATCACTTTCGTCAACTTGTCGTTTGTTTGCGCCCAAACGTCTACAATTTTGTTGTAGCGCTCGCCATTTGTAATGGAACCTTCGTTGTATTCCTCGGTAATTTTATCCACTTCTTTATGGGCCTCTGCAAGAATAGCCCCTTTCTCAACAGGTATCGTCATGTCTTTGATGTTAATAGAAATACCAGCTTTAGTTGCATAGGCATACCCTAGTCTCATTAGTGAGTCAGCCAAGAGCACGGTATCTTTTTCAGTTCCAACCCTATAGGCAAGGTCAATCAATTTTCCAAGTTGCTTTTTATCTAAAATCTTGTTGATATCAGAATATTTCAAACAGCTTGGAACAACGTCGTAAACAAATGTTCTACCTACGGTAGTCTCAATCAAAGCCCCATTGACCCTGACTTTTACAGGAGCTTGCAAGTGAAGATTTCCTGTATGGTAAGCAAATTGGGCCTCTTCTTTGGAGCTATAAATATTGTCATAACCGCGCGCAAAAGGTCTTGGTCTTGTCATGTAATAAAGACCTAGAACAATATCCTGGCTCGGTACAATGATAGGAGTACCATCTTTAGGGGAAAGGATATTGTTAGTAGACATTGCCAAAACACGACACTCAATCTGAGCTTCTAGTGACAATGGTACATGCACGGCCATCTGGTCACCGTCAAAGTCGGCGTTGAAGGCTGTACAGACAAGAGGGTGAAGCTGAATAGCCTTACCTTCAATCAAAATAGGTTCAAAACCTTGAATACCGAGTCTATGCAGAGTTGGTGCCCGGTTAAGTAGTACAGGGTGCTCTTGCACCACTTCTTCTAAAATATCCCATACTTCTTGTTTTTGCTGCTCAACCATGCGTTTAGCAACTTTAATAGTTGTACAGTGACCTTTTTCGATTAGCTTATTGTAGATAAAAGGTTTAAAAAGTTCCAAGGCCATTAATTTTGGCAGACCACACTGGTGAAGTCTTAGGCTTGGCCCCACAACAATAACTGAACGACCTGAGTAATCGACACGTTTACCGAGAAGGTTTTGCCTAAAACGACCTTGTTTTCCTTTTAGCATGTCAGAAAGTGAACGAAGTGGACGCTTATTAGCTCCAGTGAACACTTTACCGCGTCTACCGTTATCAAATAAGGCATCAACTGCTTCCTGAAGCATTCTCTTTTCGTTACGAATAATAATTTCAGGAGCGTTAAGTTCTTTTAATCTTCTTAGACGATTGTTTCTATTTATCACTCGCCTATAAAGGTCATTCAAATCAGAAGTTGCAAATCGACCTGCTTCAAGAGGAACAAGTGGGCGTAGATCAGGAGGAAGAACTGGAATAACATCCATCATGAAATATTCGGCCTTATTGTCCGACTTTAAGATAGACTCAACCACTTTCAATCGCTTAATAATTTTAGTTTTTGCAATTTCGGTGGTGGCAGAACGAAGACCTCTTCGAAGTTCCTTGCGGTCTAAATCCATATCAATTTTTTTCAAAAGTCCTTTGATAGTATCGCCGCCCATACCAGCTTCGAAATCTACTCCGGCCTCTTTCAATTCAAAAAATTGTTGCTCTGAAATTACTCGGCCAACTTCCAAACCAGCTTCAGCATCGTTGCTAGCAGACTTGGTTACAATATAGGCTTCATAATAAAGAACTTTTTCAAGTTCTTTTAAACTCAAGTTTAACATCGCGCCAAGGCGTGACGGCAAAGAACGCAAAAACCAAATATGGGCAACGGGAGCTGCCAATTCAATGTGTCCGCATCGCTCTCTTCTCACCTTTGAAAGAGTAACTTCAACCCCACATTTTTCACAAACGACACCTCTGTGCTTCATCCGCTTGTATTTTCCGCAAATACATTCGTAATCCTTTACTGGTCCAAAAATTTTGGCACAGAAAAGACCATCACGCTCAGGCTTAAATGTTCGATAGTTGATGGTTTCTGGTTTTTTAACCTCTCCAAATGACCACTCTCTGATGGTATCAGGAGCAGCCATCTTAATCGATACTGCTTCAACGCTTATTGGATCTTTGGGCTTATCAAAAAAATTCAACAAATCTTTCATTTTTCCCTCTTTATTATCAAAGCTCAGTGGGCCTTAAATTTAGTTAACAACTTCCTCTGCAGCGCTTTCTTCTAACTTAACATCTAAGCCAAGAGCTTGAAGTTCTCGAACTAGAACGTTAAAAGATTCTGGTAGTCCTGGCTCAAGTACTTGCTCGCCTTTTACGATTGACTCGTACATTCGGGTTCTACCAATCACGTCATCAGACTTAACGGTTAAAAACTCTTGCAACGTGTATGCTGCACCGTAGGCTTCAAGTGCCCAAACTTCCATTTCTCCCAATCTCTGACCACCAAATTGAGCCTTTCCGCCCAATGGCTGTTGTGTCACAAGAGAGTATGGTCCAGTGGATCTGGCGTGGATTTTTTCATCCACAAGATGGTGAAGTTTTAGCATATACATGGTGCCGACAGTTACATCCTCAGAGAACGCGTCTCCAGTCATACCATCAAACAACGTTGTTTTGCCGTTGGGTTCTAAATCAGCCAACTTAAGCATTTCCTCAATGTCTTTTTCAGAAGCTCCATCAAAAACGGTAGTTGAAAATCTCACACCGGTACTTAACATTTGACTGAGCTCACGAACTTTGTAATCAGGCGCTTTTTTCAACCATTCTTTGACATCTTCGGTTTTGTAGATGTCATAGATGAAGTCTTTTATCTGATGTAGCTCTTTTTGCTCTTCAAGCATTAGCTTAATTTTCTGACCAAGTCCTCTTCCTGCCCATCCCAAATGCAGCTCAAGCAGCTGTCCAATGTTCATACGTGAAGGAACACCAAGAGGGTTTAATACGATTTCTACTGGCGTACCATCTGCCAGGAATGGCATATCCTCAGCCGGTAGCACGTTTGAAATAACGCCTTTGTTTCCGTGGCGACCAGCCATCTTATCACCTGGCTGCAATTTTCTCTTGATACAGATGTAAACAGTTACTTTCTTAATTACGCCAGGAGGAAGTTCGTCGCCGCGATGCAGACGTGCAATTTCCTCGTTAGCTTTTTGGCGAACGCGATTAACTCTGTTTCTAACATCAGCAAAATACTCACCAAGCTTTTCTTCCATTGAAGCCTCTAGCGGCAAGTAGCCAATCAACTCAAATGGAATTTTGCTTAATACTTCAACTGTTACTTCACTTCCCTTGGCAAGTAGCTCGGAAGATCCATCTTCAGAAACAAGTTTATCGGTGGTCTTATGAGACTTTAACATCTTTACGATTTGAACAATGGCAGAAGATTGAATCGCTTTAACTTCGATTCTTTCATCTCTGCGAATCAAAGTTGTATCTCTTTCAATGATCTCTTTTGATCGTTGGCAAAGCTCGACACCTTCTCTGGTATAAACTTTGGCATCAATCACGGTGCCTCGAACATGAGACATTGATCGCAAAGAAGTATCTTTTACATCTCCGGCCTTATCACCAAAAATTGCCTTCAGAAGTTTTTCTTCTGGGCTAAGCTGGGTCTCACCCTTAGGTGTAATCTTACCAACTAAGATATCCCCAGGTTTTACGATTGCCCCAATACGAATAATTCCCGCCTCATCGAGGTCTTTTAAAGCTTCTTCGCTTACGTTAGGTATATCTCTTGTTATTTCTTCCTTACCAAGTTTGGTATCGCGCGCTTCAACTTCAAAGCTCTCTACGTGAATGGAAGTAAACACATCTTGTGCTAACAATGTTTCATTTATCAGGATTGAATCTTCGTAGTTATAACCACCCCAAGGCATAAATGCCACGAGCACGTTTTGTCCAAGTGCCAAATCTCCATAATGGGTAGCAGGACCGTCAGCGATAACAATCCCTTCTCTTACATAGTCGCCTTCTTTCACAAGTGTTCTTTGGTTGTTACAGGTGTTTTGGTTGGTGCGCTGATATTTTACTAATTTGTAAAAATCTACCCCTGATTCACCTTCTTTGAACTTATCACGTTGAATGACAATTCTGTTTGAATCAACGAAAATAACCTTTCCATCTGCTTTAGCAGTAAGAACGGCACCAGAGTCAGATGCAATAAATTTTTCTACGCCAGTTCCCACGATTGGAGCATCTGTTCTTACAACAGGAACAGCTTGCCTCATCATGTTTGAGCCCATCAATGCTCTGTTGGCATCGTCATGCTCAAGAAATGGAATAAGTGATGTAGCAATAGAAATCATCTGAGTAGGAGCAACGTCCATCAAATCGACTTCATCAGCATGGACGAGAGCTAGTTCACCAACTTTCCGTACGGGAACGTGCTCGCCAATAATTTTATTGTCTTTGATGTGAGTAAAATCAACTTGCGCAATAATCTTTCCCTCTTCTTCGAAAGCTGAAAAGTATCTAATGTCTTTTGAAATACTGCGGTCTTGATTAATCACGTGATATGGAGTCTCGATAAAACCATATTCTGAAACTTTAGCAAAAGTTGCCAAAGAAGTGATCAAACCAATGTTTGGTCCTTCAGGAGTTTCCACTGGACACATTCTACCATAATGGGTGCTGTGAACGTCGCGAACTTCAAAGCCGGCTCGCTCTCTGGTTAAACCACCGGGCCCAAGGGCAGAAAGTCTCCGCTTGTGAGTAACTTCTGACAATGGATTGGTTTGGTCCATAAATTGAGATAATTGAGATGAACCAAAAAACTCTTCAATCGCCGCAGCGACAGGTTTTTGGTTAACAAGATCGTAAGGCATCATCGTTTCAATTTCTTGAATGGCCATTCTTTCTTTTACGGCTCTTTCCATTCGAACCAGGCCAACGCGAAATTGGTTCTCTAAAAGTTCGCCAACGGCGCGAACTCTTCGGTTGCCCAAATGGTCAATATCATCAACCTTACCCTTACCATTATTAAGATCTACCAAGTACTTAATGGTATTGAGAATATCCTCTTTCGTAAGGACGGTGTTTTCGACCGGAACATCCATACCAAATTTATAGTTGATTTTCATTCTTCCGACTTTTGAAAGATCATATCTTTCAGCATCGAAGAATAAGCCTTGAAATAAGGCATCTGCTGCTTCAATTGTTGGAGGTTCGCCTGGCCTTAATCTTTCAAAGATTTTGATCTTGGCTTCTTCGGCTGATTCGGTCTTATCAATAAGCAAGGTGTTTTTGATTTGATCACCAAAGTTGATCATATCAATATAAAGAACTTTGACTTCCTTAATGCCAGCACCTTTCAGGTCATGAATTTTTGATTCTGACAATGCCTCATTGGCGAGACATAGAACCTCTCCAGTTTTCTCGTCAAAAATATCAAAAGCAGAAATTTTACCAACAACTTCGTCAAGCTCAGCAGGCAGCTCTTTTAGCCCTGATTCGTTTAACTTCTTAATTGTTGCTTTTGTAAATTTCTTACCTTTCTTAATGATAGCTTCCCCAGATTTTGGATCCAGGATATCCGCATTAGCTCTAGTTCCGTTCATAAGGGAATAATCAAGCTTTCGTGTGTAGACGTCACCTTTTAGGAATGAAATCGTCTCTTGATGGTAGAACATCTCAAGCAATTCAGTGGTTGAATAGCCCATGGCCTTCAAAATAACTGATGCATGTAATTTTCTTTTTCTGTCGATTCTAGCGTAGAGAACATTCTTGTGGTCAAATTCAAAATCTAACCATGATCCTCTATGTGGAATAATACGTGCGGAATAAAGAAGCTTGCCACTTGAGTGCTTCTTACCGCTATCATGTTCGAAAATAATCCCCGGCGATCGGTGTAATTGTGAAACTACAACTCGCTCAGTTCCGTTGTATACAAAACTGCCGGTTTCCGCCATTAAAGGAATATTTCCAAGATATACTTCTTGTTCTTTGATGGACGAAACAGTTCTTGTCTCATTTCCGTCCTTATCAGCGTTTACGTCGTAAAACACTAACCTAACTATAACTTTTAGAGGTGCTTCAAAGGAAAGCCCTCTTTGACGACATTCTTTCACATTGTATTTGGGCTCTTCAAGGGAGTAGCTCACAAATTCAAGAGAGACTGTTTTATTAAAGTCCATGATGGGAAATACAGAGTGGAATACGGCCTGTAGACCTTTCTCTTCTCTTTTTGCAGGAGGAACATCCTTTTGCAAAAAATCCTCATAGGAATTAATCTGAAGACGCATCAGAGGAGGCGTATCAATTGCAACATTGGCAGTGGAAAAGCTTTTTCGATACCACTCGTTTGAAGAGAAAACCTGAGTCATAAAAGGTCTCCTAAGAGTAAATCTCTTTAAAGAAAGAAATTAGATCACAAAAAATAATAAAGGGTGTGAAGGCACATAGTGCCATCACACCATCAAATCTGTACACTTAAATATTCAACTTACTTAAGATCAACCTTTGCTCCAGCAGCTTCAAGTTTCTTTTTCATTTCAGCTGCATCTGCTTTGGATACGCCCTCTTTAACGTTCTTTGGTGCACCTTCAACAAGATCCTTAGCTTCTTTTAAGCCTAATCCTGTAATAGCGCGAACTTCTTTAATCACGTTGATTTTGCTAGCTCCGGCCTCTGTTAAGACTACAGTAAATTCAGTTTGCTCTGCAGCAGCTTCACCAGCGGCAGCGCCTGCAACTGCTACAGGAGCAGCAGAGACACCAAATTTTGTCTCTAGTTCTTTCACTAGGTTAGCCAGGTCAAGAACTGACATTTTGCTGATATGCTCAATTAATTGTTCGTTTGTTACTGACATAAATATTCTCCTTAATCGTTATATAAAATTAAAAATATTATAAAAATTACGCGCTAACTGTAGCCTTGGCCTTTTCTTCATTGATGGCATGCAGTACTCGAGCAAAAGCTGAAACTGGTGCCAGAAATGTGGCAAGCAATGTTCCAAGCATCTGATCTCTTGATGGAAGATCTGCCAGAAGCTGAAGGTCGGTACGGCTCAAGGCTTGACCCTCAAGAACACCTGCTTTCAATTCAACAATCCCATCAAAAACTTTACTCGCATCCTTAATGCACTTAGCTACTGCTGCTGCATCTTCGTATGCAAACGCCAGGGCATGAGGACCCTTCACATTTTGGAACATTCCTTCTAGAGATGTCCCTTTGCTCGCTCTCTCCAACAAGCTGTTGCGTGTAATTGCAATTTTTCCTTTTGCATCACGCACGGCTTTCCTCAATCGAACAGCATCATTTGATGGCAATCCAATCAGGTTGGTGAGAAAGATAGCTTGCGATTTTTCAATGTCTACTTTGAGACCGCTGACAATCGCTTCCTTCTCAGCTCGGTTTAACATAAATACCCCCTTTACTTTTGTAACAGAGGGGAGATTTCAGGCAGGCTTTAATGCAGTCCTTGCTACCGACCTTCTTCAACCCCAAACAAAACTAACTATAAACTTAGGCTAGGTTAGTAGCCTGTAACGTATCAATTTTCAATCCAGGGCCCATTGTCGTGCTCACGGTAAGGGATTTAAGATATGTCCCTTTAGAGCTTGATGGCTTGGCTTTTAATATTGCGCCCACAACAGCATTAAAATTTTGCCTTAGCTGCTCTTCTGTAAATGATTTCTTGCCGATTAGAACTTGAACAATGCCGGTTTTTTCAGTTCGGTATTCAACCTTTCCTGATTTTTGTTCAGAGACTGCTTTGGCAACATCAACTGTTACAGTTCCAAGCTTTGGATTTGGCATCAAACCTCTTGGTCCCAAAATTCGACCAATCTTTCCAAGTTTCCCCATCATATCTGGAGAAGCAATCATTTTGTCAAAGTCTAGCCATCCGCCAGCGATTTTATTGATTAAGTCTTCACTTCCAACAAAATCAGCACCTGCCGCTTCTGCTTCTTTAATTTTTTCACCTGAAGTGATAACTGCGACTCGAACTGTCTTGCCTGTTCCTGCTGGTAGCGAAAGAGCCCCACGAATCATCTGGTCAGCATGTCTTGGGTCAACGCCAAGTCTGAATGCTAGGTCTATACTTTCATCAAATTTCCCAAATGCAATTTCTTTTGCCAGTTTAAGTGCTTCATCTGGCGAATAAAGTTTTTGTCTATCGATTTTTGTCAAAGCTTCAAGATACTTCTTAGATGGTTTTTTCATCTTTTTATCCTCTCTTTCGGTTCAAGCGATCCCAAGGAATCTCCCGTTTGTATTAATAATCTAGCTTCAAACCCATGGCCCGTGCGGAACCTTCAACAGTCCTCATGCCTGCTTCTTTCGTAGCAGCAGTTAAGTCTGTCTTCTTGGCTTCAACAATTTCCTCAACGATTTTTTTAGATACTTTGCCAGCTACTTCATGGCCAGGTTTGTTCGAGCCACTTTTCAACTTCAATTTATCTTTCAATAAGTAAGACGCTGGGGGAGTTTTCGTTACAAAACTAAAAGATCTGTCAGAGTAGACAGTGATAATGGTTGGCAATACCACGCCCATATCCTTTTGAGTTTTTGCATTGAAAGCCTTGCAAAATTCCATGATGTTGACACCCTTTTGACCAAGGGCTGGACCGATTGGAGGTGATGGGTTGGCCTTGCCACCTGCAATCTGCAATTTAATAAAACCTGTTACTTTTTTGGCCATAAGTTTCTCCTTAACTAGCGATTATAAAAATCTCCCAACTCTCCTTAGGACACTTTCTCGATTTGAGTAAAATCGAGTTCCACCGGCGTTGGTCTACCAAAAATACTTACGTTAACCTTAACTTTTCCTTTCTCATTGACATTTTCAATGGTGCCCACAAAAGAAGCAAAAGGTCCTTCAATAACTTTAACGCTGTCACCTTCAGAAAAGTTGACACTTGTCTTGGGACGTTTGAATCCATCCTCAGCCTGAGCCGTCATATAAGCCGCTTCCTTCTCGGAAATAGGTGCGGGTTTATCAGGCGTTCCGCCGACAAAACCAGTGATTTTGTCGGTATTTTTAACTATGTGCCAGGTATTATCATTCATCACCATCTTAATCAACACGTAACCTGGGAAGAACTTTCTCTTAATTGAACGCTTCTTGCCATTTACATTAGTGACAACGGTTTCCTCTGGAACAAGGATTTGCGAAAATAGATCAGTCATTTTGTGATTAACGATATTTTCTTTGAGGGCCCTTTGAACTTTGTTCTCCTGGCCAGTAAGTGTTTTAACAATAAACCACTTAAATTCAGGCCCTACGCCCTCAGCAAGTCCACTATTTAATTCATTCTTCGATGCACCTTCTTCAGTCGCATCTGCCAATTGCTTACTATCGAGTTGTTTTTCTTGAGTCATAACTAATGCTTCCTGAATTTATTTAATAGAGAAGATCTAAAAGGTTTTTAAAAATAAAATCAAATGCAACAAAAATCCCACTGACAATTACTAAGCCTATGAGAATTCCTACCGTTACCTTAATGACGTTATCTCTTTGTGGCCAAATGACCTTAGTAAGCTCCCCGTAGACTTCATCTAAATGTGAAGATGCAACTTTATTCTTAAAAATAGCAATGAATGTCCCAAGCCCCACTATAACGCCCAAAGCTTGCGATACAACCATAAAATTATTAACTCTTGCCTCTAGGTCAAACCACTCACCCATCTGCTCTAGAAACCTTATTACGACAAAGCCCACGATTATGCTCATAATCGCAACAAAGGCGTTTATCCACTTTTTACCGTCAGCACTGTTGATTCCGGCCATTGAAATTCCCTTTAACGTGTCTTGTTACATTATGATAAAGCATCACTTATGCAAAAATTTTCAAGGATTGTCTAGAGGAATTGTTAGAATAATTTTTGGCGGGCGCAGTAGGATTCGAACCTACAACCTACGGATTTGGAATCCGACGCTCTACCGTTGGAGCTATACGCCCCAAAATTAAAGAAAGATGCCAAATCCGGTTAAGGATCAGGCATCTTTCAAGATTAAGGGTTTAGTCAAGAATTTCGGAAACAGCACCAGCACCAATGGTTCTTCCACCTTCACGAATAGCGAAGCGAAGTCCTTTTTCCATGGCAATTGGCGTAATCAATTCTACAGCAAAATCAGTGTTATCACCTGGCATGATCATCTCAACACCTTCATTCAAGGTGATGGCTCCGGTCACGTCAGTAGTTCTAAAGTAAAATTGAGGTCTATAACCTTTGAAAATTGGAGTGTGTCGCCCACCTTCCTCTTTTGTCAAAATATAGACTGAACATCTAAATTTTCTATGTGGCGTTGAAGTACCTGGCTTAACCAAACATTGGCCACGTTCAACATCTTCTCTTTTTGTACCGCGCAACAAAAGACCTACGTTGTCACCAGCAAAGCCTTCATCAAGAAGCTTTCTGAACATTTCCACGCCAGTTACAATGGTTTTTTGCTTTTCGCGGATACCAATGATTTCAATTTCTTCACCAACTTTAATTTTGCCTCTCTCAATTCTTCCAGTCACAACAGTACCACGACCGGAGATAGAGAAAACATCTTCTACTGGCATAAGAAAGTCTTTTTCAACGTCACGAACAGGAGTAGGTATGTACTCGTCTACTTTCTCCATAAGTTCGAGAACTCGTTCTCTACCAATTTCCGGATTTCTATTTTCAACAGCAGCAAGAGCTGAGCCCTTAACAACTGGAAGATCATCACCTGGGAATTCGTAAGATGATAGAAGCTCTCTCACTTCCATTTCAACAAGCTCAAGTAGTTCTGCATCGTCAACTTGATCAACTTTGTTCAAGAACACGACAACAGCAGGAACACCCACCTGACGAGCCAAAAGTATGTGCTCGCGAGTTTGTGGCATTGGACCATCTGCAGCTGAACAAACTAAAATTGCTCCGTCCATCTGAGCAGCACCTGTAATCATGTTCTTCACATAATCGGCGTGTCCAGGACAGTCAACGTGAGCGTAGTGTCTCTTTGCTGTTTCGTACTCGATATGAGCGGTATTAATTGTAATACCTCTCGCTTTCTCTTCTGGTGAAGAGTCGATTTCGTCGTACTTCTTTCCTGCTCCACCAAATTTCTCTGCAAGAGTCATTGAAATTGCAGCTGTCAGAGTTGTTTTACCGTGGTCAACGTGTCCAATAGTACCTATGTTCACGTGCGGCTTCTTTCTCTCAAACTTTTCCTTGGCCATGACATGGTCTCCTTAGAAATAAAAATGCTAAATGCACTATATTTTAAAAAATAGTCCCTACTAAATATATCTGTCTACGAGCAGAGTCAACAAGATCATTTAGGAAAGACTTGGTTCATACAATATTTCTGCAAATCATTGGCAATATAGTGGAGCTCACGATGGGAATTGAACCCATGACCTCTCCCTTACCAAGGGAGTGCTCTACCCCTGAGCCACGTGAGCAGCTACCATGATCGACAACAAATAAGAAATGGAGCGGGCGAAGAGGTTCGAACTCTCGACATCCAGCTTGGAAGGCTGGCACTCTACCAACTGAGCTACACCCGCTTATTTCTTAATATCAAGTGGTGGCGAGAGATGGATTCGAACCATCGAAGGTATACACCGACAGATTTACAGTCTGTTGCCTTTGACCACTCGGCAATCTCGCCAACTCTAATAAGTCTGGAGCTGGCTATAGGGATCGAACCTACGACCTGCGGTTTACAAAACCGCTGCTCTACCAACTGAGCTAAGCCAGCCGATCCATACTTAATAGATGCAGAGAAGGTTTATAAACTTTTGCCCGTTTAAAATCAAGCGCTTTTTAGGCGCCCCCCAAAAACTTTTCCATGGCAACTGCCGCTGCAACAGAAACATTGAGGGTCTTTATTTTTCCTGTTGCGTCAAGAGACACGAACTCCTGCAGGACGCGCTCTACTGCATGTGAAAGCCCTTTGTCCTCAGCGCCAAATACCAAGCATAACGATTGGTCTTCTTTAACGGACTGTTTACTTATTTTTGGAGCATCTTCTTTGAAACCGAGACAGCGTCCACCGAGCTCCTGAAATTTACTTATAAATCCTGAAAGGCCCGAACACTTGACCATTTTTACGTGCTCAACCCCACCAGAGGCTATTCTAAAAAAACTTGGAGTCAGACCGAAAATGCCCTTACTTCCAGTCACTACGGCATCGATACCAAAAAAAGCTGCGGTGCGAAGTATGGCACCAGCATTATGAACGTCGGTCACTTGGTCAAGTGCCAGAAATTTACCCTGACCTTTTTTAACCAAATGAAATACCCAATCTGGCCCAAAAATAGGTAGAGAGTCAGCTAGTAAGTAAATATGAGAAGGAATCTTGTAATACTCATGTCCAAGCGACAAAAATATTTTTTGTGCCTCGCTATGAAATTCTGCCTCAGACATCGTTCTAACTTCAATATCATTTAAGATCGGCTTCATTGCGGGATATTGTGATTTGAAAGCACTTACCCCCTTATCTGTTCCATACAGAACTTTCCTATCTCTTTCTGCATTGCTCAATGCCTCGGCGATTGAATGGGAACCGATAATAATGTCTCTTCCTATTTCTTCCACCTGTCACCCTCAGTTAAATTGCAAAATTTTTTAATAATTCTTGGGCCCAATTATCAATCTCGTTGATAGCGATTTCTCCCAGTGAACGACCATCCCGGTGATTGAATTTTATTTTTCCTGTCTGCAAAAAATCTCGCTCCCCAAGAACAAGTTGATAAGGAACTCCTAGCAGTTCGGCGTCCTTAAATTTAAAACCAGGACCAGCATCGCGATCGTCAAATAAAACATCTAAGCCAAGATTAATTATTTTTTCATAAATTCCGTTGGCAATATCTTTAATCTCTTGTGACTTACCAATCAGTAAAAAATGGACATGAAATGGGGTAATGGCATTGGGCCAAATGATTCCTTTTTGATCAAAATTTTGCTCAATCGCCGCTGCCATTAACCTTGTGACGCCAATCCCGTAACAACCCATGATGGGCGTTTGAGCTTTGCCGTTTTTATCTAAGACAGTCACATTCATGGCCTTAGTATACTTATCTCCCAACTGAAAAATGTGCCCTACTTCTATTCCGCGGCAAACAGAAACTTCCTTTCCACTAGCATCAACATCCCCTTGTTTAGCAAGCCTTAAATCTACGAATTCTGCAGAACCAATCGACTTTAGTGAAAATCCCTTCAAATGGTAATCGCGTTTATTGGCACCAACGACATAACTGGATTCTGGATTGATTGCCTTGTCAAAAATCGTTTTAATATTTGCCTTACTGCTTGGTCCAATAAAGCCAACTTCCAGTCCGACGCTCTTAATAAGCTCCTCGCTAGCGGGTGCGACATGAGCAGCCGAAAAATAATTTTTAAGCTTCAACTCATTTAACTCATCATCGCCTAGTATAAAGGCCAAAACGGGAAAGGATTTTGAAGCCACCGTAACTTCATAAACTAAGGCTTTTAAGCATTGATATTGTTTTACTTTTAAAAAATTAGAAACATCTTCAATTGACTTCATGTTAGGTGTTTCAATTTCCGCTATCGCCGTGCTGTTCAATAAATCCAATCCCTCTCTTCTTGTTATGGCCTTTTCTATATTGGCGGCATAGCTTTCGCTATACACTAACTGATCTTCACCAGTGCTCGCTAACACCTGAAACTCATGGGTTTTCTGATCACTTGAGGCCATGGCACCGGCATCGGCTTCGACAGCGCGATATTCTAATCCCATACGTTGCAAAATTCTTGAATAGACATTAAATAAAACATCATAGGTTTTATCTAAACATGCCTTGTCCAAGTGGAAGCTATAGGCGTCTTTCATAATGAATTCGCGCGCTCTGAGCAGCCCAAAACGTGGACGAATTTCGTCTCTAAATTTTGTGTTAATTTGATAAAAGGTAACTGGTAATTCTTTGTAACTTTTAACTGATTTTCTAAAAATATCAGTCACCGTTTCTTCGTTGGTTGGGCTAATACAAATATCTCTTCCACCTTTATCCTTCATTCTCACCATTTCATCGCCCATGGCCTGCCATCGACCGCTCTCCTGCCATAGCTCTCCAGGAGTTACCACGCTCATTGAGATCTCGAGGCAGCCCTCCCGATCATGCTCTTCACGAATGATTTGCTTTATTTTTTTTATCACTTTGAGGCCAAAGGGCATCAGGTTATATAATCCTGCTCCTGATTTTTGAATTAGACCGGCCCTCATCATTAATTGATGAGAAGGAACTTCTGCATCAGCGGGGTTATCCTTATAAGTTTGCCAAAGTACTTTTGATAATCGCATTCTATCCTCTTGCGTTAATTTTTAGACATAAGCATACGAATCCTTTTATAAAGAATCCCACATTTTGAAAAGTCGTCTCTGTTAGTGAAATGATGGGGCCAAAGACTGTGGCAATTCCAAAGAGTCAATGGCGTCTTTTTTGAGGGCCGAAGCGGAAACAATTTCGTAAGCGGTTGGTGTTTCAAGCAACTTGCGGCATAGCAAATTATGTAGGTTATGACCGGACTTAAAAGTTGTAATCTTTCCTGCGATTTCATAGCCAAGAAGAGAAATATCGCCAATAGTATCCAGAATTTTATGTCTAACAAACTCATCGGCAAAACGCAGACCCTCGCGGTTCATGACATTGAAATCATCTAGAACCACGGCATTATCAAGTGAACCACCCTTAATTAAACCTTTGCGCTTGAGCATATCAACATCTTTTAACATACCAAAAGTTCGGGCCCGACTAATATTTGAGATAAAATCTTCACAAGTATAATCAAATTCAATTCTTTGGGTCTTGATCATGGGGTGTGCAAAAACAATGGTCGAATCGACGGCCAGTTTGGAATGGGGCTCAATCTTGGCCCACTTATCTCCCACTTGGACTGAAATAGTTTCTAGAACCACCAAAAACTTTTTAGATTTATTCAGGTTGGCTATGCCTGTTTCTTTTAAAATAAAGACAAAAGAAGCACCAGAGCCGTCCATAATGGGAACTTCGGGACCATCGATTTCACAGTAAACGTTATTCACACCAATGCCATAAAGAACAGATAAAAGGTGCTCTACGGTATGAACGACATTCGTACCACTTCCTAGTGTAGTGGCATTTTCTGTTGCTCCCACAGTTTGAGCGTCGGCCTTAATGATGGGGGCATTTTTAATATCAGTTCGTCGAAATTGAATACCAAAATCAGCCTCGGCCGGATATAATGTAAGTGACACCTTGCGCCCCGAATGGAGTCCGATGCCCGTAATTTTGACCTTCTTGGCCACGGTCCTTTGGCTAAGCATTAAGCCCCCAGAAATATAAGTCTTGCAGACTTTTCATTGTATTTTAATACGTTAATGTTTGTAAACATAGATAAGTATATCTAATACTTCTCTATTTATAGAGGGTTAGAAAAATTTTCCTCCTCTCCAAGTCCAGTATGACCATTTTTTTCATTTTTACCTGTATCAAAAGAATAATTTGTCTTATTTCAGACACTTACTTATGCTATCCCCTCCCGTTGTTTTGGGAATTAATTTGCTAACCGGCCATGATAGAAGGCACATTCCACATTTAATAGGAGAAATATGCTGAACTGGAAAACTAAGGATGCGGAAAAAATTAATCAACTGGCGAACAATGGCCTGATGAAGGCATTGAACATAAAAGTAACAGAAATTTCAGATGAGTGCTTAAAGGGTGAAATGACAGTCACCTCGCTTCACCACCAACAGTATGGTGTACTTCATGGTGGGGCCAGCTGCGTTTTTGCCGAGACATTAGGTAGTATCGCCTCAAATATCACCTTGGAAAATGGAAAAAAAGCTGTCGGAACACAAATCATGATGAATCACTTGAGACCCTTTAAGCAAGGTGTTTTAGCTGGTCTTGCCAGGCCAATTCACGTGGGAAAATCCAGACAAATCTGGGAAATAGAGATATTCAATCAGGAAAATAAATTAATCAGTCAAGGCCAGTTGACCACCCAAATCATTGATTTCTAGGTATCAAATAACGAAAGGTGCTCTTTTGCTTTTTGAGATATCTCTCGCCCTCGCGGAGTTCTTAAAAGATAGCCCTCTTTGAGAAGATAAGGTTCATAGACATCTTCAACGGTAGTTCTATCCTCGTTAAGCGTGGCACATAAAGCTTCAATACCGACAGGACCACCCGAATAATAGTCGCGTAACACCTGGAGTATGCGCCGGTCCATGCGGTCTAGGCCGCTCAGATCAATTTCCATCAAGGCCAAGGCCTCAGTCACCTCTTTATCTGAAGCTTGGTTGCTGCCTTGGACCAGTACAAAATCACGCACTCTACGCAAAATGCGGTTAGCAATACGAGGAGTTCCGCGCGCGCATCTTGCTAACTTTTGCTTAGCTGCTTCATCTAGGTCAATTTTCAATTTCTTTCGATTAGCATCAATAATTTTGACCAGATCCTCGGTGGCATAGAAGTCAAAATGCAAGTGTGCCATGAAGCGGTCTCTCAATGGATTTGATAATAGACCCGATCTCGTTGTCGCGCCAATTAGGGTAAAGGGATTAATATCAATTTGCATGGTTCTGGCACTTGGACCATGGCCTAAAACAATATCAAGCCTAAAGTCTTCCATGGCGGAGTATAAAATTTCTTCGACAGCTATATTCATACGATGAATCTCATCAATAAATAGCACGTCTCCCGAATTAAGGTTGGTTAAAATGGCAGCTAAATCGCCTTTTTTTTCCAAAGCAGGTCCGGAGATAACATGTAATTCGACTCCTAGGCTTTGAGCAATAATCATAGCCAAACTAGTCTTTCCAAGGCCTGGAGGACCACTCAAAAGTGCGTGGTCCATGGCATGGTTTCTAATTTTTGCAGACTGAACCATAACCTCTATATTTTTAATCACCTTGCTCTGGCCAATATACTCTTCAAAAGACTTTGGCCTTAGATGGACATCCATCCCCTTTTCTTCAGGGTCATTTTCATTGGCACAGGGTGAGGCTGCTCTTTCAAATTCTAACATAATCAAATTTCCTTAAGGACCAGATGGACCAGCTGTTCCGGTCTGTTAATTTCGTGTTCGGAAAGAATTTTTCTGGCAAGACTTAACACAATCTCTTCTTTAAAACCCAATTCTTTACACGCCCACAATGCTTCATCCAAAATATTTTTTTCAGCACTTTTATCGCTGGCAGAAATAGCACTCACATTCTGCACTCCAAAACTAGCATTACCCTGAACAGCGGACCACTCATTTAACGGCACAGCAGAATACATTTTTACTTTTAAAATTTTCTTAGCCAGGTCCAACATAATTTGCGAGGCGGCTTTTGGCCCAACCCCACTGACAGAACTCAAGACTTTCTTATTTTCAATTCTAACAGCATCTATAATCGCTTCAGCTCCAAGTTTCGCAATTAAGGAATAGGCTAATTTGGGGCCAACGCCTTTAACCGTGATAAGTAATTCAAATAGTTTCTTTTCTAATAAATTATTAAATGCATATAGGTCTTCCAAAGATTCACGAACAATGTGTGACAAATACAGAGAGGCTTGTTTTTCTTCTGGCAGAATCTGTGAGAAATAAACTTGATAGCCTATGCCACTCTCGGTTTTGATTATGCTCTCTTGACCATCACTGAAAACGACCTTCCCCTCTATAAATCCAAACAAGATGCACTCCTATGTTTTAGGCAAAACCAATCTTACTCGATTGGCCAGATATCGCCCTACTGTTTTTACAAAAATGATGACAGATCGCAATAGCCAAAGCATCGCTTTCATCATGAGTCTTGAAACTATTTACTTTTAAAATCATGCCTAGTGTCTTTTGGATTTCCTCTTTTGAGGAATGGCCATGCCCAGTAACGGCAGACTTAATCAGATTAGGGCTATATTCTACAATCCTTTTTTTATCGGCTGATATAATACCGGCTATAGCAGCCCCGCGCGCCTGGGCCAGCTTGCTTAAAGAGGTCACACTTTTCACGTAGATGAGCGACTCAATGCTGATCTCATCTGGTTGAAATTTCGTTATGATATCGCGAGTAGATTCAAAAATAAGTCCTATTTTTAGAAAGAAATTATCTTCCTTTTCAAAATTTAGCACCCCAGAAGCGACATACTCAATTTTTCTGCCATGAGATAAAATTACCCCATAACCCATTTTTCTTGATCCCGGATCAATGCCTAGAATAACCATATATCAAAGTGTAGCGATAAGAATGGCGGCAGTCTACTAAGGCCCTGCCAGTGATCATAATAATTTATGAACTTCGCAACATGTCGCATTTCGGTACGATTTTTTTTAAGGAAAATCTACTTTTTTTGTCCTTATTCATTTATCATCTCGGCAACTTATTCGGATGCTACCCTTATGACACTAATCCTAAAGTCTAAACCTGTAATTGATGAGACTTTTCATCAACTGAAATCCGATTGTGAGACGCTAACACAACGATTTTACAAACCCACCTTAAACGTTATTTTGGTTGGCAACAATCCTGCCAGTCAAACATATGTTCGAAATAAAAAAAAATTTTGTGAAAGCTTTGGTGCCTTCTGCAAAACAATCCATCTTCCTGAGAATATTGAAAGAAAGACTTTTCTCGAAACCGTTGCTCAGATAAGTGCCGATCCTCAAGTACATGGAATACTTATCCAGCTTCCACTCCCAAAGCACTTATCGGATATCGACACCTCGATACTGATACCTGCCGCGAAAGATGTCGATGGCTTTCACCCTGATAATATTTTTCATCTTTTCGCTGGCTCGTGCGGCGAGAAAGGCTTACTGCCATGCACTCCACTTGGCACTGTTTCACTCTTAAAACATTACAATATTCCCATTGAGGGAAAGAATGTCTGTGTCATTGGAAGAAGCCATATTGTTGGGAAACCCGCTGCTCTCCTTTATTGTAATTTAAATGCAACCGTTGACTTGTGCCATAGCAAAACAACAAATCTAGAACAGCATATCAAATCTGCCGATATCGTTATTGCAGCAGTTGGAAAAGCTCGATTTCTTTCTGCCAGCTATTTTAGGTCCGATTGCTCGCAAACAGTTATTGATGTCGGTACTAACTTCGATCAAAATGGAAAACTATGCGGCGACGTTGACATGGATTCTGTGGCGCCCCATGTTCACGCCATATCACCTGTTCCTGGAGGAGTAGGTCCTCTCACTATTCTTTCCCTCGCTCAAAATTTGATTAGGGCGACAAGAAGCCAGTTAGCGTAATTAGGAGTAACTATTTATGACATCATTTTTACATACCTCACTCCATGACTCACATATCAAGCTAGGAGCAAAAATGCTGCCATTCGCGGGCTTTGATATGCCTATCCAGTATAAGAGTGTTAAAGAGGAAGCCTTAGTCGTTCGCCGAAGCGCCGGCATGTTTGATGTTTCTCATATGGGTGAGTTTTTTGTGACCGGCAAAGATGCCATCCGCTTTGTTGACTATCTAGTTACCAATAGCTTTGTCAGCTCTCCAGTAGGAAAAGCGGTATATTCTCCTCTTTGCCGTGACAATGGAACGATGATTGATGACCTTATCGCTTACAAAATATCAAACGAGGAAGTTTTAATCTGCGTAAATGCCGCAAATATTCAAAAGGATTGGAGCTGGATCTCTCAAAAGCTGACTAATTTCGATTGCGCCCTCTCCAATAAGTCCGATGATTTTTCACTTATTGCCATCCAAGGGCCGGATTCCCAATCTTTTTTACAAAAAATTGGATTTGATGCGGATGCCTTAAGCTCAATGGATTACTACTCTGTCAAGACGAGTCAACTGCAAGGACATAAATGCATCTTGGCACGAACCGGTTATACTGGCGAAGATGGTTTTGAAATTTTCGCAGACCATAAATTAATTAAAGATATTTGGAATAACCTACTTGACTCAGGAGTAACACCTTGCGGTCTTGCCGCCAGAGATGTTCTCCGTTTAGAAGTATGCTACCCTCTTTATGGCCATGAACTTAGTGATGATCTGACTCCTCTCGATTCTGGCCTTAAATGGACAGTCCGATTTGAAAAAGAAGATTTTATTGCAAAGAACGCTCTGTTAACGACACGTCCCTCTAAGCAATTATTAAAACTTTCTTTAGAAAAGGGAATTCCAAGAGAGGGACATATTATTTTAAATAGCAGCAACCAAGAAATTGGAGTAATTACTAGTGGCACAATGTCTACGACATTGGAAAAAGGAATTGCCTTTGGTTTAGTTGATAAAAGTTTGATTCCTGATGATAAACAATATTTTATTAAAATTAGAAATAATATCTTTAAGGCCGAAACTCATTCGAAGCCTTTTGTTCACGGAGGTCATAAATAATGAGCACACAAATTCCAAATGAGCTTAAGTACACTTCAGATCATGAATGGACGAAACTTGATAATGGCTATGCCCTAATTGGCATCACTGATTTTGCGCAAAGTTCCCTGGGAGATATCGTTTATGTTGAACTTCCTGAAGAGGGCTCCACATTGACGAAAGGTTCAAGCTTCGGAGTAGTAGAAAGTATCAAGTCTGTTAGTGATTTATACGCCCCTCTTTCCGGCACAGTAGAAGAGATTAATAAAAAATTGCCTGATCAACCTGATTTGCTCAATGCAAATCCTTATGCGGCTTGGATGATAAAATTAAAAATTAGTGATTCTACTGAAATCGATACTCTTTTATCTGCAGATCAATATAAAGAGCATTGCAATAACTAAAAGCCCATTCGGGCTTTCTTTCCAATTTTCATTGTCAATAATTTATTTCACTCAAAATAATTTTTTTTTACAATAAATTAAGGGCATTATAAGTATTTTTTATATATCAAAAAAAAAATGCATGACTCATTTTTTTCTCTTTACGAAGCAACCTAAATTCCTCATACTTGCAAACCTACTAAGCAACCTTTATCTCCTCTGGCGCGGAAAAAATGTTTGAAAATAAAGAATCTGCTCAGCTTATAAATACTGCGATTATTAAAAGCAAAGAAAAGAAAATTAACACCAGTTATGAAGAAAGGCTTAAAGAAGCTTGTCAAAGACCAGCGATCAAAGCTCTTGGTGTTGCAGTGGCACAATTAGCAGAATCACAAAAAATTTCACGTGATCAAGCTGCTATTCAATTAATTGAAACAGTTAAAGAACTTGAAACTATCTGGTCTGATTATGTCATGATGGAAGGAATTAATATTCTAAAAGGCATTCTAAAAGGTCAGGAACACACTCACTAGCTCTTAACTACGAATCCCCATTCTATTTTTGCTCGTCCGTTTTTGATCATGCCCCTTGGAGGGTTAGGAAAAGGTCCTGCGCGATTAAAACTTTCTACTGCGGCATCATCCAATTCGCGCAGCCCACTGGTTGAACGAACCACGACATCTATCACATTGCCCTTATCATCTAGCTGCACAACAACGCTCGTGATACGATCCTCATCCGAGGCTACCCTTCTTCCTGATTTAAAAAGCACTTCTGCTTTTTGCTTTAAAGAAAGGCCCCAATGTTGCTCAAGTTGCTGCCTAATTCTAAAATAAAAACCATAATACTTATATTCTGTCGTGTTGAGTAAAGTCAGGTCGCCTAGCGGGATGTCATCTACATAGTCATTATTCTGCGCCAAACCTTTTTCCATTTTGTCGCCTAGCTCAATTCCTTCTCGCCCTTTATTTTCGGAGAATTCCTCACTATCAGCAATTTGAGTTTGCGCCAAGTCAGCTAACTTGATATCTTTCAGGTCCTTGACTTTGACCACCTTCTTTTTTGCTTTTTTTCTTCCGTCCTTTTGCGCCACCTTGTTATTGCCAAATCCAGCTTTTTTGAACTTGTCCACCACCTTAGCAATAGTTTGACGCTCAACTTGTTGATTGACTTCACCTAGAAAGGCTTCATTCTTAAGATCCCGCTTCTCTTTCAATTTTTCAGTATTTACTATCTGAGATTTCTGTTTAATCTTGTCTTGCATCAAGATTAATTTTATTGGATCAATATTTTCTTTTATATCTGCTCGATCGTTATGCGAAACTAACGTCATCTTTTGAACTAGAGCAATCCCATGGATAAACAAAGATAATGCAAGTAGCACAAGAAATGCTCTATCCAATTTTCGTTTTTTTTCAAATTGAAATACCAACCTGACTCCGACGTTATTAAAACCCCTTCTACAGCTGACTTTTCGTCGAAATTTCGATGAGTTTGAGAGTTTTTTACCCTCTATTTTGGAATGGGAGTCTTTTGCCTAGCCTAACCTACTGATTTTCATAATACTCGTCTTCTTCAATCAATAGATTCTTTTTAACAGTGGTTTGAGCATCCTTCACTTTCTCTTCAATTTCGCTACCCGGCTCTGACCCTTCGACAAACGACTCCATGAATGGATCGCTGGAATTTGGTCTTGCTAATTTTCCGGTACTTTTATCAATAACAACATTTACAATCCCACTTGGCTGAAGAAACTCTCTTTCTGGATATTTTCGCAGCCCTTCTCGCATAAAATCAATCCAGATTGGAAGAGCAGATTTAGTTCCAGTCTCACCCCAACCCAAAGTTTTATTGTCATCAAAGCCAGTCCAAACGCCAGTAACCAAAGAGGAGGAAAATCCCATAAACCAGGCATCAACATAATTACTGGTTGTACCCGTTTTACCACCTAGAAATGTACCCAAAACCTTAGCGGGCGTACCCGTTCCACCATTTTGAATTACACCCTTTAATAGATTTGTCATAACGTAGGCCAGGCGAGGATCATAGACTTGGCTGCCAACTAAAGCTTCTTTGAATTGATTGCCCTGCGAACGTTGCGCCTTATCTGATTCTACCGAAACTTCTGATTCTGCTGTTTTAATGAGTCCCTTTTCAATTAATTTTTTCTCTCTAATTTTTTCGTTTATCTGATACAAGTTACCCTTTCTATCTGTTATCTCTAGGATAGAAATTGGGTCGACTAGCTTACCTCCACCAGGAAATACAGTATAGGCAGCAACATTATCTAGTAAAGAAATACCAAATGATCCCAAAGCGATACTAAGATCTTCATCAATTTTAGCTTCAATTCCAATCCTTTGAATGAATTCAATAATTTTTTTTACGCCAACTCTATCTGCAATCTTAATGGTTGGAATATTCCGACTGAGCTCCAAGCTTCTTCTAAACGTGATTGGTCCTAGATAATTTCCATCATAGTTTCGTGGCTTCCAATTCAATCCTTCCTCAACTCCGCCCAGGGCCTCAGGCGAGTCAATGATTATTGAAGCAGGAGTGAAGCCATTCTCCAACGCTGAAGCGTATATAAACGGTTTTACTGAACTACCTGGCTGTCTAAGGGATTGGATGGCACGATTAAACTGAGATTTAGAAAAATCAGTACCACCAACAAAAGCAACAATTTCGTTAGTTTCAGGTTGGATGGAAACCAAAGCAGCTTGTACTTCAGGAATTTGATCTAATGAGCACAATAAATAGTTCTCTTTCTTGATCACTTTATCAAATTCTTTCAATTGTGTAAGTTTGGAGATGAATGTTTTATATAGATAAGGTTCAATTTTTACATTCTTCTTTTCAAGCGTAACATAGATAACATCACCCGGTTTTAAAATACTACTGGGCTTCGTCACGTATGGAAAAAACTTTCTGTCTTCAGATATTTCTCGAACGTGGGCCCATTTAAAATTGTCATAAGGGATAATACCTATGAGTCCACCTAAGCTGACATAGATTAACCTTTGATCATCTTGAACCCTAATGACCAGTGCCCGGTATTGCTGCTCTTCTTTTAGTAATTTCTGAAATTCATCCTTTTCCCTTATGCCTGATACAAATTCGCTTTTGGGATATTCTTTTATAAAATCATAGATTTTTTCTTTTGTTGGATTATAAGCCTCAGCATCTAACTCAAACTCAAATACCTTCTTCCCCTCTGCATCGACCGTAAAATAAGTCGACTCTTCATCATAAATCTCTTTTCTAAAATTTTTCTCGTACTCTTCTATCACTTCCGGAAGGTTTTCTAGCGTTTTGGTTGGACCAGAATAACCCTGTCGCTTATCGATTTGTTTAACACCTCTTTGTATGGCCTTTTCCGCTTCTTTTTGGATCTGGTAGTCTAAGGTTGTTTTAACCGTAAAACCGTTTTCAAGAAAGTTATCCTCACCTACAAGATCAATAACCCTTTGCCTTATCCAATCCGTAAAATAGCCTGACAAAAAATCTGATTTTTTTCGAATTCGATACTTTATTGATTCCTTAAGCGCGTCGTCGTGTTCTTGCTGAGTAATCTTTGCCGTCGCCAGCATTCGGCCTAAAACATATCTTTGTCTTTTAATGGCGTATGTGGGATTGATATATGGACTGTACTTTCCAGGGGCGACCAATAAACCTGCGATCATTGATGCTTCTGCCACAGTTACCTCAGCAAGTGTTTTGCCAAAATACCCCTCCACTGCAGCACTTACACCATAGTATCCGCCACCAAGATAGACCTGATTTAAATAAAGAAAAAGTATATCCTCTTTACTCAGCTTTTCCTCTATCTTCAACGCTAGAAGAAAATCCTTAATTTTTCTCGATATTGATCTCTCACGCGAAAGCAATAGCGACTTTGCTACTTGCTGCGTGATGGTGCTGCCACCTTGGACAACCCGACCTGCTTTAATATTCATCAACATGGCACGTACCACTCCCCAGTAATCGACACCATGGTGATCAAAAAACGCATCGTCTTCAGCAGATAGAAATGCATTCACAACTAATTTGGGAATATTTTTAAATTCTACAATCTGCCGTTTTTCTTTACCAATTTCGGTTAAAACAGTCCCGTCTCTAGCAAGAATTCGAGAAGGTATTGGAGGATTATAATCTTCAAGAGAAGCTATTTTGGGAAGCCCAAATGAAAAGTAGGTAATTACGGCAATGCCAAAAAGACAACCGAAAATTAATATTCCACCTATATACCATAGGAATCTTAATAAAATATTTTGCCGCAACTTAATTTCCTATTTCGGAAAAATTTTTCATTTTTTTCGCGATCGCTAAACCTTCATTATAACACGAGTTTACGATTTGACTTGAATTATCTACATTTTGATCATACGGAATATTTATTTTCATGATTAGATTTGAATTTTTTGAAATTCTATCAAAAGCTCCCAGCAAATTTCCTACATGTCCAATAAGGTACTCATTCTTGATCTTAATCCGTTGCTCACTATCTCCTAAGTCGACAGATAGAATTTTAGTTATCCCTAACCTATGTTTAAAATAATTATTTACATCATTACTACTAAAATTTGCATCGCTCTTAAATTCACTCCTTGCAGCATTGACTTCTAGACCTAGCTCTTCTCTGAGTAGCGGAAGTAAATTTCCCTTTAACTCCAAAGACCAATTATCATCTTCACCCTTATTAAAAAGAAAATAGACTTTTTTCAGACTTTGAATGGATTTGCCTTTGAAGGTTTTATTTAACTGATCTTCAAAAGTTTGTATCCAGGGAGCAGACCAAGAGTCCAATTGTTGAGACTTTTGATCTAGCTTATAGAACCACCATTCAACTTCACTATCTGTCATACCCTTTGCAAGCATTGCTGCGACCATGGCCCCCATACCAAAACCGCCATATGCGTATAGCTCAAGTCCTGAATGATCAAATGCCCGAAACAAACCTGCGTAGCAAATTGGTCCCCTGAGACCAGGACCTAATATGATCGCCCATTTGTCCTCTTTTTTTAGTTCCCGATCTTCTTGCTCTAGTTGTGGCAGCGGGCCATAAGCTCTGCCTATTCCAGATTTTATTTCTACTGGGGTGTGCTGATTCTCATCGACAGTGACATAAATTTCAGAGGCCTCTGCTTCTTTAACTGTCTGATTTTGCTTTAAATGAGAGCATGAAAGAAAAAAGATAAGGATAAAAAGAAAAGTCCAGCTATTTGAATTCATCTTCTTTAAGACCATCAACCAATTTTGTTACTTTTTTCTCAGCTGCATTTAGGTAGTCTTTGCATTTGGTATACAGATCTACCCCTTCCTCAAATATCTTGAGTCCGTCATCAAGTTTCAGTTTTCCACTCTCTAAGGTTGAAACCATCTCTTCTAGTTTTCCGAGCATAGTTTCAAATTCTTCAGTATTTCCAAGTTTTTTTGCCATCTTATATTCCTTAATTCCCGAATGTAATACTTACCAAGGTTATTTAATCTGGCCAGAGCTTTTTACCCAGTGGAAGCAAAATTGTCAGAGATGGTAGTATCAAAGTTGGGACTTATTCTGAATTGAAAAGGAGGCCCGGTTGAAGGATTTGTGGGTACCACTTTCAGGTGCAATAGCACAACAAAGACAAATAGAAACCATTGCTAACAATGTTGCTAATGCTAATACGACTGGATTTAAAAAAGACAGCCTGGTATTTAAGGAATACCTAAGCGCACTAGATAAAGGTCACAATGAAATTGACCTTCCGAATAAAGAATTTGCACCTTCTGATTTTTATAAGTCCTATGGCGCAGAAAATAGCTTCGTGAAAGTTGATGGTAACTACACTGATTTCACCCAAGGTCCACTTCAATCAACAAGCAATCCTTTTGATTTCGGAATTCAAGGAGAAGGTTTTTTTGAAGTTCTTACCCCCAATGGAGTACGATTCACTCGCAAAGGTGCTTTTTCTTTAAACAGAGACAGCATACTAGTCAATTCCGACGGATTTCCCGTCTTGTCTAAGTTTGATCGACAAGCTGACGCAGCTGTCCCAGGTCCGGAAAACCGTGTTTTGAAAATAGAGGGGGGAAAAATCAGTGTTAACATGGAGGGTGACATATTTATCAATGATGTTAAGTCAAATACACTTTCTGTCATTGAGTTTAAAGACCGAAGTGCTTTACTTAAGGAGGGTTCATCCAATTTCATTAATAAATATCCTGATAATATTAAAAGCGAAGATATTTCGAGTACAGTTAATCAAGGCTTTCTTGAAAGTTCTAACGTTAATCCTATAGCAGAGATGTCTAACCTGATTAAGGCCCACAGACATTTTGAGTCCATACAAAAAGCAATTAAAACATATGACACCATCTCTTCGAGGGCAGTAAATGAAATTACTAAATTTTAAAATTTTATCGATTTTTATCCTTGTACAATTTCCAGCAACAGGTAATTGTATGCTCAAGGCACTTAATACTGCTGCTGCTGGCATGACGGCACAAGAAGCAAACGTGAATACCATTTCAAATAATATTGCAAACGTTAATACCAATGGCTTTAAAAGAGATCGCGCAGAATTTGATGATCTTTTGTATGAAACAGTCGTTCCTGCAGGAGGTCGCTCTAGTAACAATACTCGCTATAACGTTGGTGTTCAAATTGGGACAGGAGCAAAGGTTTCGGCAATTCGCAAAGAATTTTCTACTGGAAACCCTATCATTACCAATAATCCGTTTGATTTGATGATAAATGGCGACGGTTTTTTTGGAATTATACTCCCTAGCAATGAGATTCGTTACACTCGAGATGGAGCCTTTAATATCGATAGCCTGGGTACCCTTGTTACAAAAAATGGCTATAAAGTTTTTCCCGGGATTACAGTGCCTGCCGGCACAGCAAATGTTGTTATCGGTGAAAATGGTAGCGTAGAGGCTTACTTAAAGAATGTTGTCCAACCAATTAATGCTGGCACTATCCCTATCTTTCTATTTACAAACCCCGTAGGTCTTAAATCCACGGGCGGAAATCTCTATCAAATATCTCAGGCTTCTGGACCACCCGTGCAACAGATTCCGGGTCAGAGTAATGCCGGACAAATAAATCAAGGTACCCTTGAATCTTCCAATGTTAGCATCATGGTAGAAATGACAAATTTGATTAAGGCACAAAGAGCTTACGAGATGAACAGCAAAGTTATGGGGGTAGCAGATCAAATGCTACAAACGGTTAATAATATAAGATGAAAATATATATTTTGGGACCTCTTTTATTTTTCTACTGCCTAAGCTTGCATGCTAGCTGCCGTGTCAGTTTGTGTAATCATCTTCTCTATATAAAAAAAATAAAAAACCCCGCCCCGGTTTCCCAAATTCACTTTGAATCTTGCAAATCTGATGAGATTGCATTTATTAATGATTTATTGTCAAATTTCACTGGAACTTTATCGACCAGAGATGTCCAGCGAATGGGAAAAGATATTACTTTAGTGCCTGATAGCATTAGCGTCTATAACGCTGAAAAACTCATAAATGTAAATCTTGAAACGTTGTTTAAGGATAAAAAATTCCAAAAAATCGACCTGCTTTCTTCTCAAGATATTTTTTGCTCACCAAGTCAGATAACGTTTAAGACCGTGTGTCCAGATTGTCAAAAAAAGGACAATATTAACTTCCAATTTCTAATTTCTAACAGTGACAAATTTAATAACTTTCCAATATTAGGCCAAGCGCAAGTGCTTAGTCTTGTAGATGGAATCGTCATGCAGTCTGGCATAGGAGCAGGAAGTAACATGAATCAAGCTCACATTGTCAAAAGCAAAGTCCTTGCGAAGACGGGTGAAATTCTTTTTTCTAATGAAAATTCGTTGAAGTTTTACCGTGCGCTTAGAAATATTGAAAAAGGTGAATATATAAAATTCACCGATTTGGTTCCTTATGAAATTGTTCATCCCGGAACCCCTGTGAATGTTTTCTACCACCAAAACGGTATGGATCTTAAAGTTAGTGGAATGGCGATGCAGGGTGGTCAGATTAATGACTTTATCAGTGTCAAAATTAATTCAAAAATAAGCCAGGCAAGGATTATTGATTTCAATACTCTGGAAGTGCAACTATGAAATATTTTATTTTAATCTTAATTCTCTTTTTTGCTGTCGGCTGTGGCTCATACGTAGACTCACTCCATCGCCAAATGGATGCACAAAATGGCATCTCAAGACAAAGACCTCCGGCGGATTATAACAAATTTGATCTTTACAGGAGAGGTGGCGGCACCTCTCCGCATAACATGCAATCAGTTATGTCGACTTCAAATCAAAAAAATCTCAATCCAAATACGCGAAGACAGTATGTACCAGCAGACAAAATTCAAAAACGACATACAGCGAAGGATTTAATCGACAATGATAACGATAGCTCGCTTTGGTCAGGACAAGGTAAAGATAGCTTTTTATTTACACAGGACAGCCGTAAAAAAAATGGTGACATTGTTCTTATTGATGTTTTTACACGTTTGAAAAATGAGATCACAGCAGAACTTAAACGAAACTTTCCACCTCCTTCCCGACCAGCTCCTCTTGTTAAAAAGAAAGCAAAGGATGAAACAGCTAAAGCGGAAAGTGACGGCGATAAAAATAAGCCTGCCGACGGAGAAGAAGACGCTTCGGCGTCAACAGATAAGGTTCTTGACCGAATTTCTACCGTCGTCATTGAAGAGATCAACAAGGATCATGTCCTTATAAGTGGTCGAAAAAGTATTCTTTTCAGAAACCGCAAACACATAATTGAATTACAAGCACTTGTGGCACGGAAAGATATTACCGTAGATGACACGATTAAGTCTGACGATATAATTGAATCGAGCATACTCGTTTTGAGGTAAAAAAATGAAATACTTTGCTGTCCTTTTCCTTTTGTTTTCCATCTCTTCTTTTTCCATGGAATCTAGGTTGAAAGACCTTGTTACAGTTAAGGGTGTTCGCGACAACCCATTACTAGGTTATGGACTAGTCATTGGTCTTAATGGCACAGGTGATGGAGGCGGCGAAGTGACGAATAATTCACTTAAGCTTTTATTTCAAAAGCTTGGCCTCGATCCTAAGAAAGATATTTCATCTAAGAACGTAGCCGCCGTCGTTGTTACTGGCAATCTTCCACCTTTTGCTAAAATTGGACAAAAAATTGACATAAAAGTCAGTTCTATTGGTGATGCTTCGTCTCTGGCCGGAGGAACATTACTTGTTACCCCTCTTAAGGGCGGCGATGGAAAAATTTATGCCGTAGCAAGTGGCAGTATTTCAATCGGAGGATTGAAAAATGGAGAGAAATTTCCCACCATCGGTCTGATAGCGAATGGTGCAACAGTTGAACAGGATCTACCCGTCAATTTTGATGAGAAAAAATCGATAAGACTCTCTCTAATCAACCCCGATTTTACAACGGCTGCCAGAATTGAGAGAACGTTAAATACGCAACTTGGCGGTCGATATGCTGCGGCTAAGGACGCAACCACGGTTGATCTGATTATTCCTTTTGATTACCAAAGGAGTATTGTTCAATTAATGGCACTCATTGAAAATTTTAAAGTTGTTTCTGATCAAAAAGCTAAAGTTGTTTTAAATGAGAGAACCGGTACGATTGTGGCCGGTGGAGACATTGTGATTAGGCCTGTTGCTATTAGCCACGGAAATCTGACTATTGAGATCAAGGATGGTGATGGCGGAGGAGCAGGGGCCGGTAAGAAGAAGGGAGAATCCTTATATTTTATGGATAAAAAAACAACCCTCAATGATTTGGTTAAAGGGCTAAATACCTTAGGAGTAACGCCTGATGACCTTATGGCAATTTTTCAAGCACTTAAGTCTAATGGTGCTATCCTTGCGGATATAGAATTCCTGTAAATCGAGCAAAATTTACTCATCGTCCGATTTCTAGCTTTTGCTTCACCTAAATGCTATCCTTTTATAATGGTAGCCTGTCATTAGGAGAGGCTCGAAACTAAGCCCAGGATGGTGCTTTGAAGATTGAACCCAAATTTAATTTAAATCCCGCCAGACAATCTGACGACCGCTATATTCCACAGCAATTCAAAGATATTGCCCAGGGATATGAGTCACAATTTGTTCGTTTAATGCTGGAAGAGATGAGAAAAAGTGCGCCACCAGTTGAAGAAGTGTCTACCGCACAAGATTACTATAATCAAATCACAGATGACGAAAGGGCCAAGATTTTAAGCGAAGTAAATGGTGGCTTAGGCGTTTCAAAACTTGTCCTCGATCAAATTTATCCTCAAAAATTTCGTAATAAGGCGTCTTATGACTCCTACTTGAAAATTCTTGATCAAGGAAAAGTTTCTAATCAGAAAATGAAAATGGGCGATCCCAAAGGAGAAACTCTATGAGTGCAATTGAGAACAATTCGACGCGATCATCATTTTTTCCAAAGAGTGATGTTAAGTCAAAAAACATAAAATCTCCAGTCCCTTCCGAGATCAATCTCAAAAGAAATGATCCTTCTCGCAAGGCCTTTCTTGATAAATTTTCTGAGAAGGATGCCAAGGTTGATATCCCGGAAGGTATAAAGGATTTCTCTCGAATAAAAAAACTAGTCGACTCAACTCCTGAACCCAATAACATGGATAAAATTGCACAACTGAAGAATGCCATTAAATCGGGGACGTACGAAGTTAACTATGACGGATTAGCAGATAAGCTACTAGCTTCCGAATTTTAGGTTAAAACATGATTATTGACTCTTCATCCTATTTTGAAACTATCGATATCTGGAAGTCATTCTGTGAACTTCATTTTGACCTTTTTAATCTTACCTGCGAAGAATATTCATTTTTACTTGGGAGTGAAATTGAAAAGTTAGAGGAACTCGTCGTTACCAAAAATACCATTATCGCAGCGATTTCAATTGAAGAAAAACGACGCCAAAAGCTTATCGAATTTTTATCCCAAGAACTTGGCCAGGATTTAACTTCCGTTCGTGACCTTGTTGATATTGTTGAAGCCTATGAATCAACCACAAAAGAGTCACATTTTAAAAAGTTCAATGGGTTACTTATCGATCTAATTGAAAAAATACAAATTCAAAACAAGAAAAATCAAATTTTTCTAAATAAGGCGATTTTGTCTCTTCAAGAGATTCGTCAGGGCGCAATTGGCCAAAAAAAGTATACTACCTACGATAGTAAGGGGAGTCACATAAGCAGCACGGCGAGGTAACGATTTGGCTGATTTACTTGGTATTGGAAAATCTGGATTGTCAGCTTCTAAAAAATCACTTGAAGTGACAAGTCATAATATTGCCAATGCGAACACTGAAGGCTACAGCCGCCAAAAAATTATTCAAACTTCTGCTGTACCTGTTCTTAAAGATGGCCTGATCACAGGAACTGGAGCAAGAGTTGTCGATATTCGTCGCCAAGATGCTCCGCACATAGCACGCCGACTTGCTTCTACGATTACGGAAAATGAATATTACAAGGAACGGGTAAGTCAACTTGACCAGGTTGAACATATTTTCAATGAAATTGATAGTGATGGATTACATAAAATATTGAACGGCTTTTTTAACTCTTTTCGTGAGCTTGCCAACCAACCTGAAAATGAGACTATTCGTTCCGTTGTTCGTGATGATGCCCGTATGGTTGTGAAGGATTTTCATCGCATTAGAGACACCTTAGATTCTCTTGCTCGCAATATTGACCGAAAACTTGAAACTGAAGTTGAGAATATAAATCAAAACCTACATTTTATTGGAAAGCTCAACACCAAAATTGCCTCACTGGAATCAGTTGGGGGCGAAACAGGTGATCTGCGCGATCAGCGCGATGAGTCCCTTCGAAATCTAAGTGAATACTTTAAAGTTCATACATACATGGATGAAAAGAATCGTTTTGTAGTTTCCGTAAATGGAGTTGGTACTCTCGTCTCTGCAGCAGAAGTTCAGGAATTAGGCGTAAGAGGCACTGATGAGATGACATCCAGCAACGGCATGTCTGGAAGCCTTGAAATTTTTTTTAAAAATCGCCCAAATAATCCAATTTCATCAAAAATAGATAATGGTCGCGTAGGCTCTCTACTAAAAACGCGCAATAAAGATATTTATGATTTACAAAATAAAATGGATCAAATCGCTTATGATTTTTCTCACACAGTTAATGCCATCCACTCAAAAGGCTACAAGAGCACCCCTGTTGATCCAAACAATCCGGAGCAGTTAAATAAAAATACAAATATCCTTTTTTTCAATACCATTAATAATATTAAAAATGCTTCTATGGAGCTTGAGCTTAGCGACGCTGTCGAGCAAGATTTAGGAAATATAGTAACTGCTTTAGCCCCAAATTCTCCAGGAGACAACCGTATCGCTTTGGCAATTTCAAAACTTAAAGATGAAAAAATTATGGATAATGGAACTGCCACAATTGAAGAACAATTTTTAAAAAGCATTGGTAATGTCGGTCTACAATCTGGCAAGGCCAGACTTGATAGCGAGCAAAGCGAAGGTTTGCTCGCCCAAGCAAAGGCACTAAAAGAACGCATTACGGGTGTTTCAATCGACGAAGAAGCTGCTGACATGATCAGATTTCAACATGCCTACGAAGCAAGTGCAAAAGTTCTTAAAACTGCTGATGAGATGTTTAGGACTGTTTTAGATATTAAAAGGTGAATAAATGACCCGAGTTTCTGAAAACTCTAATAAGGCCTCCTTGAATTTTTCCATTAATAAGGCAAAGGAACGCCTGGAAAATCTTCAACTTAAGGGTACTACATTAAAAAATGTAACTCGACCTTCAGATAATCCAATTGCCAACGTCGAGGCCTTATCACTAAGTGCTGTTGCAAGTGATAACAAGCAATTCCTAAGAAATGCTGACTATGCTATGTTACAACTCAACACGACGGAGCAATCACTCGAGGAGCTGACTGAGCTACTAAATAAAGCAAAAGAAATTGCCATCTCACAATCCTCTGATTTTTACGATGCTGATATTCGAAAAAATGTCGCAAATGAAATTCATCAACTTAGAAACCAATCTATTGCTATCGCCAATAGACGCATTGGAAACAGATATATTTTTTCTGGGTTTTCAACTTTGACTAGACCTTTTGAAACAGACGGCACCTACCATGGTGATACGGGGTCAATTAAGGTTGAAGTTGCTAAAGATTTTTTTATCCCTATAAATATTAATGGTGAAGAGGCCTTTTTCTCAGCTGATAATATCAATGATAATAATCCTGTCCTCTTGAAACAAGACTTAGAAAAACTGCCTGAAGCAAACATCGGGAGAGATTTGGCCAGTGATGGCAGTGAAAATCCTGAAGAAAATAGCGGATTTCAAAAAAGGACCAATATTTTTTCGCAGTTCTCAATGCTCATTTCCGCTCTGGAAAATAATGATCCTAAACTTATTCAATCTTTACTGGAAAAATTTGACGAATCGGTTTCCAGACTTATCACCCTTCGCACCCGAGTTGGTTCCCTGACAAGTTCAATTATGAGCTCCCGCAATCAAATCGAGGGTGACAATATTAATAACGAGGCGCACCGTAGTAAACTTGTTGACGCGGATGTTGCTGAATTGTTCTCTGACATAACTAAGCATCAGCAAATACTTAAATCTACGTACCAATCTGGAAAAGCCTCCCTTAACCAGACCCTCTTGGACTTTTTAAGATAAAAAAAATTTAGTTGCCTTTTGTTTTCTAGCATATTATAGATTGCAGACTGCCTGGGATCAGGATGGTTCTGGTTTTATTGAGGTTGATTATGCTAGTTTTGACACGGAAGCTTGGCGAGAGCATTGCAATAGACGATCATATCAAAATTGTTGTTGTTCAGATAAAAGGTAAACAAGTAAGACTCGGAATTAAGGCTCCTAAAGAGACGAAAATTCATCGTGAGGAAGTTTATCGCGCCATTCAAGACCAAAATACAGAGGCTTCTAAGTCGGACCTATCTGGCCTAGGGCAGCTGACAGACGACCTGCACAAGAAGTAAATTCCCACTTGCACTTCCCTTCCGCCGGTTGCTAGAATCTCATATGCAGCATTTTGCTGCTTGTTATTTTCGGGAGGCTACGGTGAAAGTCAAAACAACTAGGTTTGGCGAACTAGAAGTTGATAAAAAAGATATCTTGAATTTCAAGGAAGGGCTTCTAGGCTTTGAAACACTTAGAAAGTTTTTTATCGTTGATCCAGGAGATCAAACTTTAATTTTATGGCTTCAGTCACTCGACGATGGTGCAACAGCATTCCCCGTTATTGAACCAAAAGTATTTGCACCTCAGTACGCGGTAAAACTGCTTCCTGCTGAATCTGCAAGTCTAAGCCTTGAAAGTTTAAATGACGCTAGCATTTATACCATCCTCACAATTCCACAGAATATTACAGATATGTCTGCGAACCTTAAGGCTCCAGTCATTATAAACAACAAGACTCGTGAGTCTCGCCAGATCGTCCTTCAAGATTCCAAGCTCGAAGTACGTTATAAAATGTATATGGAACTTAAAAAATATATTGTGGCTTACAATAGCGACGATACAAGAAGAACGCGCGTAGAGCTGGATAGAGAATTGCGAGTAGAGACAACTGAAACTGTGGCGCCAGCGGTGACTGAAATTACTCCAGAGAAAGATCCAGGCCTGGATATGTAGTTCTTCTGTCTTTGAAAAAGCACTAACTCATTTTACCAGAAAACAAACATTTCTTTGGCAATTTCAATGCCTGCATTCAATTTGAATTGATAACTCAGAATTGTCAGTGCAAAGCCGCCTCCACCTAAGTTGATATCCGCCACTTCTTTTCTAAAGGCCCTATTTATCAGCTTCGATCTAATCCGTTGATGTTTCTCGCGATTAAATTGTCTGGTTCCGCTACTTTGCCCAACAGTTGGAAAGTTTTCCTCCAAGGCTATATCCAAATTCACCCTAAACACACTTATGGTGGCATCATTAAGAGCGTTTGTATTACAGCGAGCGAATTTACTATCAAAGTCTGTTGCATTATTTCTTATTTTCTTCAGACATGCCTTATAAGTTTTGCTTACTTGCGCGGTGATTGCACTCCTTAAATTTTCTTGTGTTACATACTCGGCAATCTTCA
>Ga0066639_10000136_pt1 | contig 58518 bp, 51 predicted proteins | sample CryGeyCG2114_010_2_FD_59504 | JGI IMG/M metagenome (GOLD analysis project Ga0066639, IMG submission 59504) | Groundwater microbial communities from aquifer - Crystal Geyser CG10_big_fil_rev_8/21/14_0.10 | ecosystem: Environmental > Aquatic > Deep subsurface > Groundwater | place: USA: Utah...
TTTACCCATCTACCAGAACGCCCCGGCCGTTAGGCCGGGAATGAATGGTTCGTTGGTTCCTTCTAAATTCACAGAGCGTTCGGTACAGGGTTTCGCGCTGCAGAGCAGCGAAGAAGGGAAGATGCCATGCCCGTAAGGGCGTGGAGCTTCACTCCTCTTTCTGCATCCAGTCGGTTTCCAAAGATTACTCACTTTTTCTCCTTGATCATTTTAAAAACGTCAGTAAAATCCACCAGCCTACTCTCATTTTTTTGTCCCCAACTCTATGTCCGGTCCCGCTCTCAAAAACAGCATCCGTAAAATCCGCTTCGACAGAGGCATGACACAGGAAGAACTTGCTTTGCGTACTGGTGTTAGTCGACAAACCATCATGAGTATTGAGCGTGGCCAAACAAATCCTTCCGTTCTGTTGGCATACAAAATTGCCGCAGCGTTAGAGGAAAGTGTCACAGCAGTGTTTCAGATGGAAGGGAATTTGGTCCCCGTTTGATCCAGTTGCCCATAAGGCTACCTGTAGCCGTTTCAGCTTCACTCTTTTTCGTGCAAGGCGAACGTAGCCTACCGTGTTATTGAAGCAAGAGCAGCAAGCCGCACATCTTCCAGGACGAGTTGTGGCTGCTTGTATCCGTTCCAGGTATCCGTTTGCAGACGGCAGAGCACATCTACCGGTTCCCGCAGAGAATCTGCAAGGTGTGAGAGTCCAAATCCAATGGCTTTGGTGTCTGCAATCGTACATTGCAAATGTGTGCCTGTATTTCCCACAGACCGCATAGCATCTATGTGTGTATTCTGTAACAGAAAGAGTGGTTCCGGATTTCCGGAACCAAACGGTTCCAGTGTTTCCAGAGCTGCACAGAACGTACTATGAATCTGTTCCGGCGAGATACATGCATCTGCCTGCACGCAGGGTGTAAGGTCATGTGCCTGTGTGTGTTGCACAATATCCGCTGTAAGCTGCTCCCTGAGGGCATCCAAATGTTCTCTCCGGAAGTTGCAACCCGCAGCCTGCGCATGCCCCCCAAAACGTGTGAGCATTTCTTTGCACCGTGTAAGACCCTCTGTAACGTGGTAGCAGGCGGGACTGCGGAGCGAGGCAGTACAGGAATCTCTCTCTATGGTTACCACACAACTGGGCCGTCCAGTTTCTTCTGTGAGTTTACCTGCTATGAGCCCCAAAAGACCATGTGGATACGAGGCATCTGCGGTAAAGAGCAAGGGGCTCTGCAAGTCCATAGTGCGTTTTACATCTGCGTAGAGTGTTTGGACGTCCTGCTGACGCAGCGTATTGAGCGCATCTAAGTCTTCTATGGCGCTTCCGCCTTCCAATAGGGCCTCTAAGGCGCGTAAAGGCTCTCCCATGCGCCCCGCAGCATTTATGCGTGGTGCAATCCGGAATGCAACATCTGTGCTTGTACGGGCTCGTGTGTGTTCCCGCAGGAGTGCAAGTGGTCCATTCTCTATGCGTTGCAGTGCCTGTAGTCCCTCTCGTACAAGTTGACGGTTGTAGCCCCTGAGTTCTACAAGGTCTGCAATGGTACCGCACATTGCAAGAACAAGATCTGTAGGTTTTTCTTCCCATGCATCTTTTTCCAATGCACTCAAAAGCAAAAAGGCTACGCCCGCACCAGAAGGATGAGGCAGGGGGCAACCGGAGAGTGCAGGGTGCAACAGTATGTCTGCAGGAGGCAGGTGTTCTCCGGGAGTGTGGTGGTCGGTAACAATCGTTTGTATGCCGTACTCTTTTGCCAATCCTATTTCCCGCACAGAACGAATACCATTGTCTACCGTGATGAGTAAATCGATACCCGCCTCCCGAAATTCCTCCACAATTGCTTTCTGCAGTCCGTATCCGTCACGTACGCGGTGCGGCAGACGTATAAACGGCTCTAAGCCCTGCCTGCGAAAGTAGCGCACCAGAAGCGCAGTGGCTGTGATTCCATCGCAGTCGTAGTCGCCAAAGATAGCAATACGCTTCTTGGCTGCTACCGCCTGCCTAATCATCTCCAGAGCAGGTGGCAGTCCTGCAAGAAGGGGTTGAGATGCAGGGAGGTGAAGTTGGCGGTGTTCGAGCAGTGCAGCAAGAATACTGTTGGTATCTCGTACGCTACAACGCGGAGCAAGCCACCGTTTTCCGGTAAGCGAGAGTTCAGTATCCATAAGGAAAACACCCTAGCACATTCATTCCATTTACCAAAGCGGCTTAGGCTACTCCTCTGCGTTTTCTCTGCCTCCTTAAGAAAGACGTGTTACCACCCTTCCCTTGCTTGTTCTCAAAAGCGTCCAGCCTACCGCTCCTATCATAATGAGCGCGGAAAGTATGCCGCCCGCTCCGGTAGGAGCGAGTGGAGGTGCACCGGCATGCAACATGTCCGGCCTGCTACCGTAGTACTGAATAATCTGCTGGTTATCCTGAACCCTGTTTAAGAGTCTTGTTTCGCGTTGATCTAGGAGACGAACAGTTTTCAGGAGTTCCAGGTCATGTGCATCCAAACCTCCTGGCAATGCTGCTGCGGTTGGTTCCGGAGCGGCGGCACGCAATGTTTCAGTATCGCCGAGTATATCGCTGCGCAGGTCTGTTTGCGGGTTTTTTGCTGCCTCGGCCGCATACTGTTCACTAAAAATACTATTCTGTTCACTTTCACGTCGTGCAGCACTCTGTGTGACCTGTCGTTCAATACGTGATCCGGAATCACGTGGAGTAGGGGGCAGGAAGAATTCTTTACTCAGAAGCACGTCTTCCGGCGAGTAGTAGGCCAGTACCTGTAGTGGTACCAATGTGGCCAGTGCTACGCCTGCGAGTGTGTGTCGGGAGAAACGCATCAGTATATTGTACAGGAAAAGAGGTATATTAGCAATTCTTTCCGTTTTTCAGCATACAATTGAAGTATTCCTGCTCATCGGAGATACCGTCGCCGTTTGTATCTTTGTTGAGCGGATTGGTTTCATTTTCATCTATTTCACCGTTCAGGTTTTTGTCTTCACCACGGAGTTCTGTCCCCTTGTTTACAAGACACAGTCCGTCACAGAGACCGTCGCGGTCACTATCCCATTCGGTGGGAGACGTTTCCCCTGCGTCCACACGTCCATTGCGGTTTCTGTCCTCTATACCATCTATGAGACCGTCGCCATCGGTATCACGCTTGGTCGGCATAGTACCCAATGAGAAGATTTCCAGACCGTCATACACACCGTCTCCGTCGGAATCGGTCTTATTCGGATCCGAACCATACTCTCTTTCTACGGCAATATTAGCTCCATCACCATCATCATCTGTTCCAATAGGGAGTGGTTCCTCTGTCATCACATAACACGACTGGCCGCCGGTGAATAGTTCCAATTGGTGGCGGATGCTGTTGCTTACCTGTGCCGTGCCATTTAAATCCTTTTCATTTAAATTCTTCAGCACAGAGAAGGAAGACCGTCTGTTTTTCTCCTCAAATGCTGCGCGTTCGGCCCGTTCCTTTTCCGACAAAAATAGCACTCCTGGGAAGCCCCTACGCAAAAGTTCCTGCGCCTGGTCGTAATTTTCAGGGAAGCAGTATCCCCAATAGCGCACTCTGTCGCCACGGCGCCCAAAGAGTGTGCGCCGGGTAATGCGGTCTATTTCCTCCGGAATATGGATAATCACGTTGGTATTTGCAGGCAATGATCTTCCCTTCCGTATGTCATCCGGTGAAATGGTCACCCATTGCTGTTGCTCTTTCTGTAAATGACTTGGGAGCAATCTTCCTTCCAGCTGTACGCCGGTAGGCAGGGTGAATGCGTACACAATAACAGCAAGCGTGCTTCCTCCAAGGCCAATAGAAAGCCATTGCATTACCTGTCTTGTTTTTGGGTGTTTGAGCAAAGACATCGTATTATTATAGCAGGTTTAGGCCTCTATTTCTAGGTCCATATAGGGTAGGTAATCAAAGGAAGCAAGGGAATCAGCACAATTGAGCATTTTGAGCATGTTGCTCTCTGTACTGTAAAAAACCCAAGAAGCACAATCGGAACCATTCTTTATTTTCTTGATTGCATTGATTTCTACATAATTCAGTTCTCCAACTACCGGAACATCGCTATCCTCTGCCCACATGGCAAAGGACTACTATCAGGTTTTAGGATTGCAACGTGGCGCTTCTCCGGAGGAAGTAAAAAAGGCCTACAGGCGTTTGAGTAAGGAATTACACCCCGATAAACACAAGGGTGACAAAAGCTCTGAGCAACGTTTTAAGGAGGTCAATGAAGCATACGAAGTGCTCAAAGATCCCAAGAAAAAGCAAACGTACGACCAATTTGGCACGGCAGACGGTCCCGGGATGGGTGGTGGTGGCGGTGGGTTCTCCGGATTCAACACAGGAGATTTTTCCGGTTTTGCGGATATTTTTGAGAATTTCTTCGGTGGGGGGGATCGGCGCAAGCCGAGCACACAAGGGGAAGACATTGCTTTCCAGCTGACACTGGAGTTTCAGGATGCAGTGACGGGTGGAGATCGTGAACTGACCATACAGAAGATGGTTGCCTGTGCAGACTGCAGTGGAACCGGAACAGAAAAAGGCTCCAAGCTGGTGCAGTGCTCTGAGTGTGGTGGTACAGGACAGGTCTCCCGCCGGCAGCAGTCATTTTTTGGCACCATCGCACAGCGGTTCGTTTGTCCGCAGTGCAGTGGATCCGGAGAAGTTCCCGAAAAAGCGTGTGGCTCTTGCCATTCACAAGGGCGTAAGGAAGAAAAAGTGCGTGTTACTGTGCATATTCCTGCAGGCATTCATGATGGCCAAACACTGCGTATACGTGGAGAAGGTAATGCCGGCAAGCAGGGAGCTCGGGCAGGCGACCTCTACCTGCATGTTGTACTCCAACCCGATTCACGATTTTTGCGTGAAGGGGACGATATACGCAGTGAAGTACTGCTTCCCGTTGTTGATGTGCTGCTCGGAACCCAGATACATGTAGAAACAGTCCATGGAACAGTGGATCTTAAGATTCCGGAAGGTACACAGCCCGAACAGGTCTTTCGGCTAAAAGGCAAAGGTATGCCCGTTGCAGGTTCCAGTCGCACGGGGAATCACTATGTAAAGGTACATGTGGACATACCAAAGAAGCTGAGTAGGAAGGAACGGAATTTGTTGGAAGAATGGCGCACGACTTGATGTTGCTTTTTACTGGTTGCTTGTTCAACGACAAACACTCCACAGGGCATAAGCAACCAGCAACCAGTAACCAATGTTTAAATATCAAGATTACCCAATCCATCTCCGCTTTCCTCAATGATGGGTGAGAGCTCTTCTCCTTCGTCCGAAGACTGCGCACTTTTCTCGTCTTTTAGGCGCATGACCACCTGACGATAGTCTCCTTCTCCGGTACTTTCAGTCATGAGATCCTGCAGGTTCGGATTATTGGCTATGTAGAGGTGCACGACCCGCCGGAAGTAAGGACTCATAGGTGCAAGTGCCACACGGTTCCCTGTACGACGCACAAAGTCCGCCTTTTGTTCCGCAACTTTGCACACTTTTTCTTCCTGCATTCGTCGGTAGCCATCTACATCCACTACTATAAACGGACTGCGCTCCATTTTCTCTTTTGAGCGCATAATAGCTTTGAGTAAATGCTGCAGGGAGTTGAGAGTCTCCCCATGCCAGCCAATAATTTTATTGGCGGCATCGGAGGTAATGTCCATGCGGACAATATCTTCATCCTCTGAGACTTCTACAGCACTAAAGGGTAGTGCGAGTCTTTCGAGGAGCTCTTTGAGCGTGTTGTTGGCAAGTGCGGTATCCATCGAGGTGAGAGCGTAGCAGGAGACAGAGAAGTTTAGAAATTTTTCCTGCTTGATTATCCTATAGTATAAATGTTACTGGTTACATGTTAGTAGAGGATCGTTCCTTATAAACGAGTAACCAGCAACAAGTAACCAGTAACAGAAGAAAAAAGCCCCCAATCATGGAGGCTTCTTTTTCACAAAAGGATTCCGACTACCGGACTGCGTCCTTGAGTGTCTTACCAGCCTTGAAGGAAGGAACCTTCATAGCAGGGATAGAAATGCGCTGGGTTGGGTTGCGAGGGTTCACACCAGTGCGAGCTTTACGGTTTGATATCTTAAAAGTACCAAAGCCGGTAATAGTCACCGACTCACCACGGGTGAGCTGACGAGTGACCGTGGAAATAAGAGCATCCAGAGCATCAGCGGCTGCCCGCTTGGTAATGCCGGAGGCGTCTGCGATCGCGTTGATCAGATCTTGCTTGGTCATACCGCAGGGGGGGAAAAAAATATGACTCAGAAATGGTACGCCCACAATCCGCTTGTGCAAGCCAAAAAGTGTATTTTAGCACTGAGTTCTCGGCTTAAATTCGAAGAAATGGCTTCTGTAAGCCAAAGAACATGATCAAGAAAGGTAGTCAGGAATAGTAGACATTTAGGCTATTTATGCGGATTTATAGGGTTTTTTGTCCTCTAAGAGGAAATAAAGGCAATAGAAGAAATAGAGGATTTGTAGGCTTAGAACGTATGACCTCTCTGCCGAATAAAAGAAATACCTACCGAAAGTCTTCCCGTAACAATCCTCTATTGCGTCTATTTCTTCTATTGCCTTTATTCCATTTATTACCTAAAAATACCTACCCTTTTTTGACAACGTCTTACTTACACCACTACGCTCTCCCCCATGTCGAAGCATCTCGTTATTGTAGAGAGCCCAACAAAGGCCAAAACTATTAAGCGTTTTCTTGGGAAAGACTACGATGTCCATGCGAGCATGGGACACGTGCGAGATCTCCCCAGTAGCTCCCTTTCGGTAGATACTGAACATGATTTCGAGGCGGTATACGAGGTGCCCAAGGACAAGGCAACAGTCGTCAAAAATATTCAAAAGGCGCTGGATGAGAGTGATGACCTTTGGATTGCAACAGATGAAGACCGCGAAGGCGAAGCCATCGGTTGGCATCTTGTGGAAGTACTCAAGCGCAAAAATGATCAGAAAATTAAGCGCATCGTATTCCATGAAATTACCGAATCAGCCATAAAGGAAGCAGTGGAACATCCACGAGATTTAAATGTGGATCTTGTGGAAGCGCAGCAAGCACGTCGTATTCTCGACCGTCTTGTTGGGTACACCCTCTCGCCTTTTCTCTGGAAAAAAGTGTATCGCGGTCTTTCCGCCGGCAGAGTCCAGTCTGTTGCTGTGCGCATAATCGTAGATAGGGAACGAGAGATTCAGGCATTTAATCCTGTGGAGTACTGGACTGTGGATGCAAAACTCGAAACAGAAAAACAGGAGCGCTTTGTTGCAGAACTCAAGCAAAGGGACGGAGAGAAGTTTGTTCCCTCTTCCGAAGAAGAAACAAATACGGTCTTGCGCGATATAGAAGGCAAAGAGTTTGTTGTGGCATCAGTGGACGAAAAAGAACTCAAAAAAAATCCCTCTCCGCCCTTTACAACTTCCACTATTCAGCAAGAGGCAGGCCGTAAGCTTGGTTTTTCGGTGAAGCAGACCATGGTGGTAGCACAACAGTTGTACGAAGGTGTGAGTCTGGGTAAAGGCCAGGGGCAGTCCGGTCTCATTACCTACATGCGTACGGATAGCGTGAACCTGAGCAATAAGGCACTGGAAGACTGTACGCAGACCATAGATAAGCTCTATGGGCGCGAGTACATTCTCTCCGAACCCCGCCGCTTTAAAACCAAGAGCAAGTCTGCACAGGAAGCGCACGAAGCTATTCGCCCCACCGAAGTTTCCCGCACGCCGGAATCGTTGAGCGATGTACTCGATCATCAACAACTCAAGCTCTACACTCTCATCTGGAACCGCACAGTAGCGAGTCAAATGGCGCAGGCAGAGCTCAAGCGTGTAGGTGCCGATATTGCAATTGCGCAGTACACCTTCCGTGCCACAGGGCAGACAATTCTCTTCGACGGTTTCCTCCGTGTGTACCGGGAGAGCAGTGACGAGTCGGAAGCTGCTGACCGCAGTGGGAAAGAAGAAGATGCAGACGGGGAGAAGATTCTTCCACCGCTCACAGGAGGGCAGAATCTAACCTGCGAAGAAGTTCTTCCCGAGCAGCACTTTACCAAAGCTCCCCCCCGCTACACCGAGGCGAGTTTGGTGAAAAAAATGGAAGAAGAAGGCATTGGCAGACCGAGCACCTATGCTCCTACCATCAGCACCATCCAGCAACGTGGTTACATAACCAAGGAAGGTAAGCAGTTGGCACCGCAGGAAATTGCTTTTACAGTTATAGACCTTCTGGCCGAACACTTCAGCGACATTGTGGACCTCTCGTTCACTGCAAAAATGGAGCAGTCACTGGATGACATAGCAGCAGGCGGTCAGCAGAGGAGCGGCTTCCTCCGGGACTTCTACGAGCCTTTCTACCAGTTAGTGGAAAAGAAAGGAGTGGAGGTAAAAAAAGAAGATGTGATGAAGGAAATTGATTTGGGAGTGGACCCCAAAACAGGTTTGCCCGTTGTGGTACGCATGGGCAGATTTGGACCCTATGTCCAACTCGGAAGACTGGATGATCTCTCCCAAGCAGAAAACCCCAAACCAAGCGCCAAAGGCGCTGGTTCAGGGCAACGAAAGAAGAAGGTAAAACTCAAGAGTGCTTCTGTGCCAAAGAATGTTTCCAGAGAGGAGCTCACACTGGAGCAGGCTCTCAAACTCTTTGAAATGCCACGCATACTTGGAACTCTGGAAGGAGAAAATCTGGAAGTGAACACCGGCCGTTTTGGGCCTTACTTACGGCTCGGCAAACTAACTGTCTCACTTCCTCAGGATGCCGATCCGTATACGGTAACCTTTGATGAGGCAAAACAGATGGTGAAGGAGGGCAAAGACAAGGCAAAAAAAGCCGCAGAACCATTAAAGATTTTTGGCAAAGACCCCAACTCCGGTGGAGAAATTCAACTCCGCGACGGACGGTATGGTCCCTACATTACAGATGGCAAGACCAATGCGTCTCTTGGCACCAAGCTCACACCGGAGGACATCACATTCGAAGTTGCCGTAGAACATCTGGAGAAAAAGAGAAAACGGGGACCGGGGAGGAGGTTTAAGAAGAAATAATCAGTACGTGCACATCTGTCTGCCGATAGGCAGGCAATGTGCGCTGGTGGATATCTCTATTTTCCACCAGCGCAGGATGCTTTCTGCGCGTTGGTATCACATAGCCTCTGCCTGCTGCCAGCACAACTCAAATACCACTCTCTGGTAGAAATCCGCAATATCCTGGTTGTTTATAAATGTGCAGGTGAACTTTCCTTCGGTGTACGACATGATGGCTATGGTTTCGTCCCACGAGAAGATGCCAGATTTCCATTGCACTTCTTTGGGTAAGAGGCGCACTTCTATGTTGTACTGCTTGGCTTTTGCATGCACACGATTTGCAAATGCACAGGGTGGGAAAATAAGGCGTGTCCGGATTTTCTTCTTCGCCCTGCGTACAAAGTAGTTTTCCAGGTACTCCGGTCCAAGTACCTTGGAAAAAAGATCCACATAGGTAAACACAAATACTTCTCCTTTCTTGGTGGTGAGGGAGTCTTCCAGCATCCCTTGAAACCCTTCTACTCCTTCGTAAAACTTTACAGTCGGTACGCTGCGGTCCTTTGCCTGCACCTGAGAGAGCAGCTGCGCAACGTAATCCATGTTTGTTTTCATCATGGCCAGTTCATTCTCCTTTCGTTGTAGAAGACTCTGCAGCGTCTGCGGATTTTCTGCGGCGATGAGCCTCCGTTTCCCTTTCCGCGTTTCGTAAAGGAGCCCTGTGTCTATAAGTTGCTCTATGGCACTGTGCACGGTTACACGATTTTGCTTCATAGCCCGTGCAATTTCCTGTACCGATGCAGGTCCCATGCTGAGTGATTGGAGATAGATTTCCACGGCGCGATCCGAGCATCCAAATTGTGCAAACAGAGATGCGACACGCTGCCGTTCGGTCTTGTTGAGCGCCGGTGTGAAAGATGTAGTCATAAATGTAGAATTAATTTCTACACATAGTATACTCTTTTAAATAAGCAAATAAACAATAAATTTATTACTTATAGAGACTTAGTAAATTTGTATTCTATGTTAAAATTGACATTTGTTATGCATGTGTCTACATTATTGACAGTGTTCTATTTCATTGTGTATTCCATACCTCTCTCTGTCCTTTGTCCAAGACTTCCAACGGCTCCTACGGGAAAAGCCCCGGTACAACGTGAAACATGTTATGGCAGAAAACTGTGACTACAGCGATACGGCAGTAAAGTCCAAGAACTGTTACTATTCCTTTGGAACCTTCTACTGCGAAGACGTCTACTACGCACGTTACAGCCGCAAGTGTACCGACTGTAACGGCCTTACGCTCTGTGCGGAGTGTGAGTGGTGCACGGAGTGTGTGGATTGCGTAAAGTGCTACAGTGCCGATTACTGCAGTAACTGTAACAACTGTACCTCTACAGCTTTTTGCCACGATTGTTTTGGTTGCAGCGACTGCTTTGGTTGTGTGGGTTTGCACCAGAAAAAATACCACTTCTTCAACCAGCCCCTGGAACAATCGGAATATGAAAAGCGCAGGCAGGAACTCAATTTGCAGGACGCAAATCACAGAGCGCTTGTCATGCAGAAAATAGAGGAACTGCGCAAAGCCAAACCAAACCTCGGCATTCATCAATTCCAGACAGAGGACTGCATAGGTGATCACATGACCGAGAGCAAGAACTGCGTGTACTGCTTTGATGTGTTTGCTTCAGAAGACTGCTACTACAACGTAGAGGCCAATGCGAACAATAACTGCTGCGACCTTACCGTCTGCTTTGAAACGGAGTGGAGTTACCAGTGCATCCAGTCCCCTCTGTGCTACGGATGTAACTTCCTCATGCACATGGATAACAGTAAAAACTGTGAGTTCTGTGCCTATGGACGCAACCTGCGCAATTGCTTTGGTTGTGTGTACCTGGCAGATAAGGAATACCACATTCTCAACCAGCCTGTGGATTTGGAGAAATATGAGGAGCAAGTAGCTCGGATCAAGCGGGAGCTCATAGAGAACGGACAGTACAATCTGGGTCTGTACTTCGTAAGTGACTACGAGACCACGCGTCTGCAGTCCGAAACCGAACCTGCTATCTCTGCTTCGTTTCCTGCCCTTTAACCACCCGTACCATGTCTACGACAGCATCTTCTACATCACTGGCTTGTAAGAATCCGGAGTGCGGTAAAGAGTTTATAGTCATTCCGCAGGAAGCCCGCTTCTACGAAGAGAAGAAGCTCCCCCTCCCCGACCACTGCCCGCAGTGCAGGCACAGGCAACGTATGGCGCTTCGCAGTGAGCGCACGCTCTACAAGCGCAACTGCGATAAGTGTAAGGAGCATATGCTCTCAGTGTATCCCGAAGATGCTCCCTATACGGTCTACTGTCAAAAGTGCTTCTGGGAGAATATCGGGTAACTCTAAGAAGAGAGGAAGGTATTTGTTTTCCTCTCTTCTTTTACACAGTAAGATAGAAACAGATCGTCGTATAGCTCCCACCTTCTCCGCCTTCGGCGGATACGGTGGGCAGGCAGCTTCCAGCCTCGCTTGGGCGGAAAGGGGAAGCACGAAGTATATGTTCATTCATCACATAGGCGCGTAGCTCAGCTGGTAGAGCACAGGTCTCCAAAACCTGGGGTCGTAGGTTCAAGTCCTACCGCGCCTGCCATTCCTCCTGATCTGTTACCGTAATGTTCGAACTGTAGTAATTTTCTTGGCACGTATCATCCTCACCGTGCTCCAGCTTGCATGGTTTAAGGCTCTGATGGCTGATCTGGACCAGCTAGATACGGAACAAGAAACCATAAAAAGATTGGCACCAATGGCAAATGCGACAGGCAAGGATACTCCGTCAGTGTTATCGAAGGCACAAAAAATATTCGGGAAGCATTTAGGAATATTGTAGTAGACCAAAGAGGTCTGTGTTAAAGTAACTTATCACTCAACTCTGTTGGCGAACGCTATTGTTCGCATTGCCCAATTACGGAAGAAACCGGCACTTCGTTCGGTTCAACGTCCGTAAGAGGGCAACCTCAAGCAGATTGTTGAGTGCGCCGGCGGAGTGCCGTTTTTATTGCTCTATATCTGCAACTATGAATGATGAAAAAAAATTAGAGACCTGGGAAGTGAAGCGTGATAAGCAACGCGCAAAGCTGTGGCTCGGCTCCATGTTCTATGGCTACATCGTATTATTCATAGTCGCATCCATTGCTGATAATTCTTATGACTGCGCAAGACTTCCATGCAGCCCATTTCCATTTGTTGTTTTAATTTCGCTTGTGATTGGTTTTGTGATTTCGTACACCATCTCTCTTTTCTCAAAAGAGAAATAATTTCTCCATACGCATTATGAAAAATTTCTCCCGTTGGTTCCCTACATTTTCCATGTTTTTCCAAAATACTAGATTATTAATTGATTGGTTTTTCAATCCACCTCCGAACTCACGAAAATGGATAAAACGAACTCTCTTTCTTGCCATTATTTCAGGATTAATCTTTGCAGAAAAAATTCAGTGGAGCCAACCGTTCACCAAGTCTTGTGGTTTGCCGCGAAGAGGAGAGGCTGAATGTATTCCAAGTACAGGTTCGGAGGCATTTCTTTTATTCGTAGGTTTCATAATTGCCGGTTTGATTGCGTGGTCATTTTGGGATGAGTACCAAGCAAAGAAGAAGTAAGCTTTCCCCTGCGCATTATGAAAAATCTACAAAATACAGCTGTAACAATCACTGCTCTTAGTATCATAGGATTGATCGGGGTACTGTCTCCTTTTTTATTTGCCATTAATATGTTTGGAGGGATTGTATCCGGTATTTGGTTAGCAATACTGGGAGAATGGAGAGTTGTAGTAATTGGTATAGTTTATTGTTTTTTTTCCAGTTTTTTCATAACCTTTGCATTAATGCCGGGGTTGTTACTCAGTACGCCCGCGATGTTCTTTATTGAGAAAGGTAAAAAAATAATTGGTGCATTTTTTGGCGCATTAAGCATTATTTATACTATTGGACTACTTATTATCTGGTGCTTGTATGTCTTGGTAGAATTTACTCAGTTAGTAGATAGTAGAGCATTAATTCCAGCTTTAGTTTGGTCTTACGGAGTTGCGATGACACCTTGGATGTATTTGGCGCAAAAAGATCAGCAAGCTGGTAATGACCATGCAACATATACAACATTTTTTGCTGAGGTGTCCTACATCATTGCCATTTTTATGTTTTATTTTGGCGCTGCGTTACTGAGTATTTTAATAGTTTTTTCAGCAATCATGTTTTCCAGTGCTGCTTTCCACTTTTTCTTAGCATTAGCTTCTGATCAGCAATGGGGAAACAAGTGGCACACTAAGAAACTCGTCTCAAAATGTGCGCCTCCCATGTTAGAGGACATAGAATTGATAGTTGATCAAGCTATTGAGTCCTATGAAGCAAAAAGTAAACAGGAGCTTTGTACCAAAGAATTGGTAAAGATGCACATTATCTCCATGGGGTATGCGTTTTGGTTTGTTAGTACGCTAAATCTCTTTACTCCAGATAAAATGGCACCATTATTGAAAAAGATACAAGATATGTATCTAAAAAAGCTCGAGTATCATAATTTTGATACTGAGTTGCAGAATCTACTACGCGAGGCTTTCAGCCGACACCACAAAGAATATTCTCAGTTAGATACAGGCGAGATAGTGAAAATAATAAGTGTGTGGGAAAAGTTTGCAGAACTTTGTCCTAAAAGAAACGAATCCAAAGATGAATTTTTAAATGTGATGGGTATCCCCGTTATCATACAACAAAAGATACTGGTAAAAAAAACTGAATGGGAGCCACTTCTTAATAGCTTAATCTCTCTCGCTTCTTGAATGTAGGCAAGCTAGTGAGAAATAAAATACTTCCAAGAAAATCTAAACTACCCATGCCTCTCACAGTAAAGAAGTAGTTATTGCTTGGCCTTTGTACTACAACTTCGAAAACTCGCAACAAACAAACCCGCCCCCACAAGATCAAAAAACATCCATATCTCCTTCGTCAGATGAGCCGGGAAGAAAGGATTAAACAATACTGCTGTAAGTCCGAATGCCCGTGCCCAGCCTATCTCCTGCTTCTGGTAAGCCATGTACGCGCTGTACGCTCCAACTGCGCACACAACCACTCGCAGAAGCATGTAATAGGGATAAGGGTTCGGAAGGATTGCCCAAAGAAGCATGAGAGCTGCCACTAGGCGAGCGTGATACCAATTCATTTACTGTTAATTGTCTTACTGTTTATACAAAGCATCCAAAATCCAGCAACAAGTATGATGAATCCGGTTATTTGTTTTGATGTTTCCGAGGTTGTCAATTGTACAAATGAATAGACCCAGATAAAAACGGCAAATAAAAACATGGAGATAGCGCGCGAATCACTAAGAAGATCTTTAATAGATATTCTTTCAGCTAATAGGTTCTGCAAGACGTCTCCTCCTGGTGATAGGATAGGCCAAATGACTACTGCATGTAGAATCGAAAGTATAGTTGGATGCTTAACATAGTAAGCAGAATCGTAGTCTTTCTTGTAAAAATCGTAACTAACTCGAACCAATCCTGTCACCAAATAAATTACGGCGATTGCTAAATATGGACTCATGCATTAACTATAACTTTTTTTACTTCAAAAGATTAGAGATAGTTAACTTTTTAAGATGTGCCTCCGTATCCTCCCAACTCACACTCTCGGCCTCCTCCATTTCTTTCACTAAGGAAGCCATTACGCTTCCTTCTATCTGTTGTTCTATTCTCGGAGAGAACTCCTCCTTGCGCTTCCGCTCCAAGTATTTAAGAGCAAGATTGCCATCTTCTTCCATCTGCATAATGACAATGTTCCGTGCCTTCATAGTGGCATACATCCGGGCACGTTCCATTTCGTCCGAGAACCTCTGATTCGCCTTCACTTTCCGATAGTAGGTGTCCTTCGAGATTCCCGCATACAGACACGTTTCTTCGACTGTCATATCGAGCTTGAATGCCTCCGTGAGTTTTGCGACGACTTCGGGAGTGATTGCCGGTGAGCGGCCACCTTTGCTTTTCATATCTGTATTATAGTGGATTCCATATTTTGACCTATGAATCCTTCTTCTAAGACATCATAATAGTGATTGTGGTGCGATTTTCTGCCGATTTGTAGTATGATTTTTCCATGCCATCTACCAATAGCAAACAGGTTTACAACCTCGAATTTCCAGTAAATATAGACCAATTAAAAATTGGTGGGTATGTATTTAAAAGAATTGATGATTACGAGCGGGCATTTCAAGAGATGCAACATCTAGGGCATACGTCGGGTAGTGAATTTTCAATCAGACCAAATACTGGAAGCCACCAAATTACTGCTTATGTAACTCCTCCTGCCACTGAGCCAGCTCCTGCTCTTGCATGGGAGGGTGAGCACACCCAACTCTCCGATGTCACTTTGCTGCTTTCGATATTTACAGGAAGACATGTTTTCCATGTGGATAGCCCACTTGGAGAGAATGAAATTCTCATTTCTGACCATCGAAAATACAAATATGGTGGCGTATTGGAGTGCTCTCCAAATTTTGAAGAAGTAGAAGAAATTACAGGAGATGAATGGTGGCAAAGAGAACACCACGACATTGGATTTGAGCGCACTATAAATGAAACCTTGCAGCTCATTAGAAGCAGGGAATGGCAAGAGAGGTACAAGGGTGGCCATTTTCTCTTTTTATATCAATCTGCAATGGAAAAGAGATATGCAGCAGAAGTATTTACTCAATGTTGGACAATTTGGTCACATATTTTTGGTATTGAAAACATTGGAAATTACACCGAGGCACAAATTCGAAGATCAGCAGAGTCTGACAGAATTAAGTATGTTCTTGAAGAATATTTTTATGATCCTTTGGATAGGGCAGCCAATGCAAAGATTGAAATAATGGCTAAAGCGCGTCATAGAATTGTGCATTTTGGCAAGAAGTCAGATGATGTTTCATATGACGACCTTGAGCTATTCATTAGGGCAACTGAAGCATTAATTGCTAAAATTTTTGGTCTACAACCAAGCAACCTTTATAACACCTCTGAGAGGTTATCTCGTTATTTTGGACAACTCGTACCTGCTACTAACTTCCAGTCGTAGGTCTATTAAATTTTTTTGAAATCAATTTTCCGCGAACGGACTATACCCCTCATTCTCAGAACCACCCATGGTACCTCCGAGGATTGCATCACGGTGAATTGCGAGGGATCGCAGATTAACAATCCTTTTTCTGATAAAGTGGGGCTGTGTCATTTATCCAAACAACACAACAAGTCCTAGAACGAGCGCAGGAGATACGTCTGCGGACACTTGAATATGTCGATCAAGAACTGACGAAACATCACCTTCTACGCAAGGAGCAGATACAGTTGAGTCAAGAGGAACGGAGCAAGTTGAACTTCCTTGCCTTTGCGATTATCGGCGCGGTGCTCGGATTGAGCCCTGCGCTTCTGGGTGATGTACTTGTTGCCATCGGTCTCTGTACATTGTTGCTCAACGCATTCGTGTTTGGGTATTTGGCGGATTGCATCCAACGGAACAATAACATCGAGAATTTTGAGACCAGCATTAAAGAATCGCAGAATGCGGTGCGACCGTACTTCGATGCGTATGAAGCGCTGTTGCTATACTGGGATGAACATTGCAATGATGAGCCCGAAGCGTTTAGACAGGGGTTTCAGCGCGTCTATGATGATCTTCAAGAGAAGTACATTAGATACTTGCAGTGGCAGAAGAACTGGGAGCCACGATATGCACCCAAGACGAAGCTTGCCGTTGGCTACTGGTACTTTGCTCTGTTCGCGGTCGGCCTGTTCACGGTGGGAGTCGGTCTGTTCTTACATTACTACCCCGCCGGATAAGTCCTTATACCAACCGACTCACCGGTTCTAAGCTCTTCCAATATGGAGAGCTAGACACAAACTCCTATGCCCCACTAACTAGCATTGACCGCGCCGGACCGCCGAGGGTTCGGATAGCGTCCAACACGCCCTGCCAAGTTGAATTCGAGACGAGCAAGGAGCAAAGCGACGCTGCGAGTCCGAAGATACTTGGCCCACCGTATCCGCCGAAGGCGGAGAAGGTGGGCTTAGGCGCGGCAGAGTATTTGTATTAATTTATAACAAACTCTAAGCTCATAGCGTTCATTTTACTTTATGTGCTGGAGCGGTGAAGCATCGGCCCTTTTAGCTACGGCAGGTCTCTGCAGTACGGCCTATGTTGCGTATAAGAAAGAAGATAAGCATCTCTGGATGCCACTGGGCTACTTCTCTCTTATGGAGCTCTTGCAGGCTGTAACGTACCACTACATCGATTCCTGCGGCGCTCCCATAAATCAGGTTCTTACTCTGCTCGGATATTTACACATCACATTCCAGCCGTTCTTTATCAACATGTTTGCCATGCACTTTTTGCCGAAACATGTGAAGGAGAAAATACAGGACTGGGTCTACGCCATTTGTTTTGTGGGGAGCATTCTTATGCTCATTAAGCTGTATCCCTTTGAGTGGGGTGGTATGTGTCCTATAGGAAAGGAAGCCCTTTGCGAATCGAACTTGTGTTCTGTACACGGGAATTGGCACATTGCATGGAATATCCCTCTGAACTCTCTAGCGTACCTCAAGTGGGGTTATGCATTCCCGGGTATGATTCTTCCGTTTGTATATGGATCCTGGAGGCTCGGTCTCTACCTCTATCTCCTGGGCCCCTTTATGGCTGGCTTCTTTACAGATAACCTCAACGAATGGCCTGCAGTGTGGTGCCTCCTCTCCATTGGACTCCTTCTTGTGGTTATAAAAACGCCCATTCGCAAATACCTGTACATAAAGAAAAAGTGGTACTTCTGGAAGTTTCCTAGGAAGAAGTACTAACGAATTACAGCCAACGCGACGGTTCCTGTTTCCAGTAGATAAGGATACTGTCTCCGTAGTTGGTTACACGTGTCTGAAAGAACACTCGGTGCTCATTTATTTGAGTTACTTCGTCACCGCCTACACCATTACTTACTACACCATCAAAGGGATTTTCACATGCATGGTCCCCCACATCATTTTCTACTCTTTCCACTGTGGCATGTTCAAAGGTGATGTACGCATCCACCACCTCTTTGCCTCCATTCTCCAGTCCGCCATAGGCCAAGACCCGTACGAAGCCATTTTTACGTTCCACAGAGAGTCCAGTCACATCGAGTACCAGGCTCGTATCTGTTTGTACCTGCCCGTTGGTTACAATCGGAATCCATGTGTCGTCTTCGTAGCGTATTGCAGAGGGGCCTACATACGTTGCTGCTTCAGCACTGCCATTTCCATTGTTCTTAATGTCATCAAAGTCGATGCGCATGCGTACGTCTTCTCCCGGCAGAATGATGGTGCTGCTGCCCCCCAGTCCTTCCAGAATGGTAATGCTGCGCGTATCTCCATTCGGTGCCGTAAAAGTGATGATTCCTGTCTCACTGGGTTCCCCATAGAGCTCTGAAAAGAACACTTCGGCAATACCACTCACGGTAATGCTTGGTGCGAAAGGATAGTGTTCGTCCAGTGCCGTGTTTCGGCCGGAAAAGTCTGATCCCCGGAACAGCATGCCGCTCCCCACCCGTACACCCCATACGTCCTGTTCTACTCCTGACTGTGAAAGTAGGCGTGCACGGTTGAGCATTTGTTCTGTCTGGTTTACGGCAAGATCAAGATCATTCCTGAATTGGTAATTGCGGTAGGCCGGTATGGACATGCCGCCCAAGAGTGCCAGAAGTGCAAATACGAGGAGAACCTCGGAAAGTGTAAAAGCATGAAACATAGTCTTCATATGCCTGCAGGATAGTGATGCTACTCCTCGCCGTGAAGTCTTCGCTAAGAGGTTCTACATGTTTGACAAAGAAAATCTATGCACCACAATATGCACAATTCGATGTCCCGTACACCTTCCGCATCAGACAAAAGGCATATACAGAACTGTAGCCTAGATCCTGCAGAGGTGGGTCTTTGGGTGGGGGCCGGTGCCGGTCATGATGTGTATATCTATGGCCAAACACACGTTGTCAAAATACCAAAAATACGGTGGATTAAAGAAAAGCTTTCCATCATTACAGCAGAGGATGCACGGCAGAATGTGCGGATTATTGAGCGTCACTTTCGGGAGTACAGTTTGCGCTGCACCGTGCACGCCAGCAGGGAAGGAAATTCCTACTGCTTACTGCAGCAGAAATTGGATGTATTTGAAAATCTGACGAGTGCCCACCTGCGTGCCAACAAACGTCTTACGGACCAACTCAATGACATTATTCGCCGGAATAAGCAGCTTGCGGAGAAGCACGGCATGTCACTGGATTTCCTTGGGAAAGAAGGGTGTATTCAAACAGCTCTCTCTTCGGTGTTCTTCGGCACCGCCCAAATGTCCAATCTGGTGGTAGTAGGCCACGGCATGGGGGCACAACTCTTCATTGTGGACTCCAATATTTTCTGCCTTACACGCAATGGCGAGACTCTTCTTCCTCGCAAGTGGATGAAAGATGCAGAGAAGTGCGGTCATGTAGTGAACCGGCTTATGATAGGGAGTGCATTTGGAGCTCATATATCCGGGAAGGAGTTGTAGTTCTTATAGCTTTGTTAGCGTTACTAGCGTCATTAGCTTCACTAGTGTCATGAGGGTTCTATAGATGTGTAGAGCAGAATTTTTCAGTAATGTGATGATTCGTAATTTTCAATGCAAAAAATCCTAATCTCGCTAGTAACGCTAGCAACGCTAATAACGCTAGCAACGCTAATAACGCTAGCTACGCTAATAACGCTAGCTACGCTAATAACGCTAGTAACGCTAATAACGCTAGTGAAGCTAATGACGCTAGCACTAAAACCTGCTATAATAAGCCGAAATGCGCACTGTAAAAGCCTATACACTCATAGCTGTCCTTGTGGTTTCCACTGGCATATGTGCTGGTGTGTACACCGTAGCCACACACCTTACCGCACGCACTACAGAAGAAAGTGCAGAGCAGCCGGTGGGCGGGCCGGATACAAAAGATGACAGAACAGTGGCACTCCAGGCAGAGAACTCCCTGCGAACGTTGCGTGCAAAAAAAGCTGTGCTGCAGCGACGGGAAGAAATTCTTCGCTATCAGCTCCAGCTTCTGGAAGAGGAACAGAGTAACACCGCTACACGTGTAAATCCCAAACTGCGTGATGAATTGCGCAAGAGTCGCAATATGCTGGTTGTGCTCCTGCGTGACCAGCAGGATGCCGACGAGAAAGTGACTGAGTTTCTCAAGCAAATATGGGAGGCGGAAGGGCGTGTACGTGTCATGACCATAGGTACAGATCCCAGCACTGTTGCCGTTTTGGTTTCCTGGCCCGTGGAACCACACGAGGGTATTTCTGCTTACTTCCACGACAAAGACTACGAAGCGACATTCGGTCTAGTACATAGCGCCATAGATATTCCTGTTCCACAGGAAACGCCCATCCATGCTGCAGCTTCGGGTGTGGTGGAAGCAGTCGTGGATAATGGTATGGGATATAACTACATCATTGTCCACCACAAGGGCTACGCTACACTCTACGGCCATGTGCTTTCTTTTGCAGTGCAGGAAGGCCAGATGGTACATGAGGGTGATGTTATTGGGTACACCGGAGGTATAAAAGGAACACCCGGAGCAGGAGAAATTTCTACCGGGCCGCATCTGCATTTTGAAGTTATTGTGGCAGGAGAGCACAAAGATCCACTCGCCTATCTACCCTACTTACAAGGCCTGGAGTTAGTGGAAGGGCACTAGAATAGCATTGGAAGTATTCAGTAAGTCTCTTCCTGCAATATTTCCTGTTGCAAAGAAAAGCTCAGGCAATGCTCTTCATCACTGTATTCATGCGTGCTGCAACTCTTGCATTTGCTCCACTGCATACCCGTCTGTCATGCCACAGACATAGTCTTTTACAGCTTCCTGCAGGGCTCCGGCCGAAAGTTTCTGTAATGCTAGGACCTTGGGAGTGGGATGCTTGTACAGGTGTGTACAGAGTGCATGCACAACCTCCTTTCCTTGGGTACTTTTTTCCAGTACCTGTGGGTGGAGGTACATGTGATCCCACAGGAATTCCCGCAGCGTGTGGAGATCCTGTTTCATCCTTTCGGAAAATGTAATGCATGGACTCTTTGCTGTGTACACTTCCTCCAGACTGTGTATTTTACGGAGTCTTTCTTCAGATGTGGTGTAGAGGTTATGCACGAGCAGATGAATAAGTGCACCACGTAACGCGGTGCCTTTTTCTGCACAGAGTTTGTAGGCGCTTTTTACAAGAGGGATGGTTCCAATCTCTTCCGAGGAAAAGAGAGATACTTTGAGACCGTCATCACAATCATGTCCCGTGTAGGCAATTTCATCTGCAATGTTGACCAGCTGTGCTTCCAGCGAGGGTTCACGCACATCGGCGTCTTTTGGATGGTCATGTGGAGTCTGATGTTTCAGAAGCGCATCAAGTACTTCTCTATTCAAATTTAAACCAGTATACGCATGGGTTCTTTGTTCCAGAATTGTGACAATGCGGTAGGACTGATGGTTGTGTTCAAAGCTGCTGCCAAAAGTCTTCATCCATTCATTGAGTGTCTCTTCGCCTGCATGCCCAAACGGAGGGTGCCCAAGGTCATGTGCCAATGCAATACACTCTGCAAGGTCTTCGTTTAGGCTGAGAGTTCTTGCGATGTCGCGACTGATTACGGCCACTTCCATCGTGTGTGTGAGTCGCGTGCGATAGTGGTCACCCTGCCCTGTGACGAACACCTGGGTCTTTCCTTTAAGTCTGCGAAAGGATTGCGTATGCACAATACGGTCCCGGTCACGCTGGAAAGAGAAACGTGTATCGTCCGCTTCTTCCGGAAACTCACGTCCTAAGGTGCCTTCTGTAGGAACAGCGCAGGAGGCAAGGAGCGCATCGGCTTGCTGCTGTCGCTCGTGAAGAGTTTTCATGGAGTACGTATTGTACATCAGGTCCTGCTAACTAGCAGAAGGAATAGAGGCTCATTCTTGTAGCTTCTGTTTTTCACTGAGGATTTTCTGACTACTGACCACTGTCAGCTATCAGTGGTCAGCACGTATACAAAGCGCAAGGAATACAAAATCCTTTATGTCCTTTCTTCCATCTATTTCCTCTATTTTTGTATTGCATCCGGGCAGCCGTCGAGTAGGAACGTTCGTCCCTGGAATGTCCAGGTGGGTGACCGCAACGATGGTCCACGGACCAACGTAATTAAGTCTCCCGTCATAAACTGATAGAGAAGAAACGTAACTACCCTGACGAGAAGTCGAGACAGGCACACTCTAGCAGTACAAGAGAATTTATCTAATCTAATGGCTTGCAGAAGGGCTCCGGCAAGCGTGAGATGTACGTCTGCCTACTGTAAATTCCAGTAAGCATACTATACATTTTGTATAGTTTGCCTTTCTCACCTACCTGTCGTCTCTTGTGCGGTTACGAAAGGAGCACACAGCACACTCTATTCACCTTTCCTTTTTTTACTTCTGCGGCATCGCCTCCCCGGTAGGTCCAGTAGGCTTCCGGACTGCAGCATGTGCAATCGGGGTGATGCTCCAGTTGGTGAGGTGGTACCCCTAAAGAAAGTAAAGAATTCTTTGCAACTGCGCGTAAATCAACATGCCTTCCTTCTATGTACTGCGACTCTATTTCTCCGAGCTCTGTGTGTGGATCTGTGAACTCTGCACACTTTTTGCAGAGTGAAGGACCGGCGGCCACGTACGTCTTCTGCGGGCTAATACCAAAGCGGGCTTCCAGAGCCGTAAAAAATGCCGGAATGGCCCCTGCAATAAGGCCACGCCACCCCACATGGAGCAGTCCTGCAACCTGTGCAGTCGGTTCGTACACCGCAAAGGTCTGGCAGTCTGCAGAACGAATACAGAGTGCCAGTTCCCTGGTGGATGTTGCCATACCGTCTGCATGGAGTAGGCCACTGCTCGGCTCATCAACAATGACCGTCGTATTCCCATGTATTTGATGTAAACCTACATAGTCACGTTGTCCGATACTTTGTGCTGCCTGAGCATCGGAAAAGACATTGTCCTGCTTTGTAAAGAGCGCAATACGCATGCGGTCAGAAAAAGGCTCAAAAAGAGGAAATGTCCATTCGGTCATTGTGCAAGAAGGCGGGGGATTCGGGCGATGATTTCTGTCGTTGTGTAGGCGAATCCCTGTGTTTCAAGCAACGTATTGCCTGCCTCCTTGATGACCGTGCTTGCCCGTATACAAGCTAAAGCAGCATCTTCCCCCTGGGCAACAAGACCGGCTATAAGTCCTGCCAGTGCGTCTCCGGTTCCTCCTACAGTAAGGCCGGCATTCCCACCGGTAATGGCATGCTGTGTGCCATCCTGTCCGGTAATTCTGTCTGTGGGGCCCTTGAGCAGGATAGTGGCATGCGATTCCTCTGCAGTGTGCCGCAGTTCCTTCTCTTCCAGTCCCATCCGCTCCAGTTCTCCCAAGTGCGGGGTAAGAATCGCAGGTTTACCCTGCAGCTTTTGTAGTGTATTGGATTGCAAAGCTGTGGCGTCTAAGACGAGGGTGCATGTGGCCTCCGCAATAATGTCCAGCACCGTGCGTACACTCTCTTCGGTGTGAGCAATACCCGGGCCCACCACTGCTACATCCATGGTGGCAAGAAGTTGCAGAATCTGTTCCCGGTCTTTTGTACCAAGGTCATCTCCGTGGAAAGGATGCACTTGTACATTCAGGCTTGCGGCCTTTGCCCGCTCTGCGTGGCAGGCAGGTACACAGGCAAACAGTAAGTCCACTCCTGTTGCTTCCGCAGCCAGGAGAGAGAACAGGGGAGCGCCATGCATGTGCCGGGATCCTCCTATTACGGCTACCTTTCCATTTTCCCCCTTATGTGAATTGGGTGTTCTCTGCATGGGCTTATCCTACACTACTCCCCAAATAACCGGGAATCTGCTATACTTTCTGCGGTGAACGAAGAACCCTCACAACCATTGCATTACACTTTTTGTGCATAAGACATGACAGAACTTCTTGTGCTCATTGTTGGGATTTTGGTTTTATCGGCCTTTTTCTCCGGTGCAGAAGCAGCTCTATTGAGTGTCACAGAAGCGGAGGTGGAAGCTCTGGAACAAAAACGCAACACGTCCATGGTTCTGCTCCATAAGGTCATGGATAAGCTCAATAGATCCATTATTTCCATTGTCATCATGAACAATGCCATCAATATTGTGGGATCCATTCTTGTTGGCCAAATGGTCATAGAACTCTACGGCAATGCCATGCTCGCCGTAGCAACAACGGCGCTCACTTTTGGAGTGATTGTGTTTTCTGAAATTTTTCCCAAGAGTCTTGGTATTCACTATGCTCCGCAGATTGTGCCGCACGTCGCACCATTTATATGGGGTGTTACACTTCTTCTCTCTCCACTCATTGTGTTCCTTGAATTTTGCACACAACTTTTTCATAGGGGTGAGAGAGATGTGGGTACCGAAGCACAAATACGTGCACTCGTAAAAATAGGCCGTAAGGCAGGCCACATAGAGAGTGACGAAGGCCAGCTGATTCATCGTGCATTCATTCTCAATGATAAAACCGCGGCAGACGTGATGACGCCACTTAAAGATATCGAAAGTATTTCGGAAGATCTCACTGTGCGGCAGGCCTTTGAAAAAGTGCATGATTCTGTGCATTCGCGCTACCCCGTTCTTGGAAATTCCATTCATGAAATACGGGGCATTGTGATGTACCAGGATATTTTAGAGGCCTTTATAGAAGGCAGAGAGGAGGTTTCCGTCCTGGAGCTCATACGTGAAGGGCTGGTGGTAGATGCACATAAACACAGTGATGCCCTGTTGCTTCTTTTCCGCGACCGGCATACGCATCTGGCTATGGTACAGCAGGACGGAAAGACGGTAGGTCTGGTCACCCTCGAAGATGTGCTCGAAGAGTTGGTAGGCGAAATAGAAGATGAAAAAGATGTGGAAGACTAGACACACACAAGTCTCTGTATTTCGCTACATGTCACTCGCATCTCCGAGGGAATCCCCGATTCTTTGCTCCGCAGCATCGTTGACTATGGAGGCAATTTTAGACCGGAACTTCTCAGAAGAAAAAGTTTTCGCATGCGTGCGTATGCTTTGTGCATCAAAGCGCATCTGCGCAAAACGTCCGAGTGCATCCTTGAGCGACTCCACACTTTGCTCTTCAAAGAAGAGACCGGTTGTGCCTTTTACCACTGTATCCAGCGCTCCACCTTTATGTAGTGCGATCACCGGTGTGCCGCAGGCCTGGGCTTCCAGAGGGGCTACTCCAGCATCCTCTATCTGCGGAAAGAGCAGGGCACTGGCACTGGCATACAGAGAGGGGAGTTTGCTTTCCGCTACGTAGCCTAGCAGTTCTACTGTGGGGCCGGCTATTCGCTTGAGGCGCTTTAGTTCGGGTCCGCATCCTGCGATTTTGAGTGGCAGGGAGAGCGCATTTGCCGCTTCTATGAGCAGGTCAAGACGTTTGTATGGAACCAGTCTTCCCACTGCAAGAAAGAATTCTGTGTGGGCAGGGGGGTTGAGTGCGGTCTGAAAAAAACGCTGACTCACAGGTGGGTGCAGCACGGTACTCTCGCGACCATAGGTTCTGTGAATACGCTCCTGTACGGTCGTGGAGTTCGCGAGAAAAATATCCACACGTTTTGCGGTGGTAAGGTCCCATCGTCTCAGCTGTCGCAGATGATTACGTATGGTCCGCTGTAATACTTTTGGCACGTGGAAATCTTCCAGGTACTGACTTTCCATTTCCCACGCATACCGCATGGGCGTGTGGCAATAGCAGATGTGCACCGCTTCGGGGGGCGGAATAATTCCCTTCCCAATCGCGTGTGAAGAACTCAGCACAATGTTGTACCCCCGTAGGTCCATCCTCTCCATGGCTCGCGGCATCCAGGGCAGAAGCAGACGATGTGTACGCAAACACCGGTACTTCCACTGCAGAGAGCTGGTATGAATATCTGCTCCAGCCAGAGGCCCCAGCTCTCTATGCCGGGCCACAGTGGTGAAGAGAGGAGCCTCCGGCCAGAGGTGGTGAAATTCCGCAATGACATGTTCTGCTCCACCAAAGGTAGGTAACCAGTCTGCCGTGAGAGCAATACGAAAATCATGCATGAGATGCAGTCATCATACCTTTTATTCTCTTACTCTCCATCCTCATGAGACGTATGATGCACGAGTCTGTTCTCCTCCTATTTGCCTTGCCACTCAAGCCTTCCAAACATCTGCCCAAGCGGTATAACCGTCGCGTAAGCAAACAGGTGCGTGAGCTGGTCGGCCGTAAGTACAAACGCCATTCACGTTTTAGAAAGGAGGGATTTCGCCGCACGCTACGGCGCACACAGCAGGCAGCTCACCAGTGGAAGCGTTCCGCTCTACAGTGGTCGGTTATCAGTGGTATCAGTCTGGTTGCAGTCGGGATTTTTCTGCTGCTTTTTTCGCCACTGCTTTCTGTACGCGAAATCACTATTCGTCGTCTGAGTCCGCGTCTGGATATAGAGCAGGCGCAGAGAGTGCTTGCGCCGGTCTTTGGTCGTCACCTGTTTTTTCTGGAAAAGAGTGATGTGCGGCAGTTACTGGAGGAGGGCATGAACGATCTCAAGACTATAGAAATAGCCAAGGACTACCCCTCTGAACTCATTGTTACTGTTGCACTGGATCCTGTAGTGGCCCACTTGGAGATAGTAAATCCCGATGCGGAAGAAAATAGTACATCCGGAACGGGAAGCAGTGCAGATTTTCTGACGGAGAAGGGTGTGTACATTCAGGCTGTGAATCCTGAAGAGGAGGAAGGATTGCAAACTATTCGTCTCGTGGACTGGGGTGTGCGTCCCGCACCCGGCACGCAGCTCATTTCTATTGCAGTTTTAGATCGTTTGCACAAAACAACCCAAGCACTGGGTGCGCAGTTTGGTTTGCCTACAGAACGTCAAACCATTTATCTGCGTGCCCAGGAGTACCATATACAGGTGAACGGCAAAGAACTCTGGTTCGATATGAAGAGTTCACTGGGACAGCACCTGCAGCGCTATCGCATTTTTCTCCAGTCCGTTCCCATGACAGATGTGGAACAGTATATCGATCTGCGTCTCACGGATCGTATTGTCTACATGTGATACCAAGTTGCAATGAAATGGATACTCATCCGAAAACAAATTACTATCTCCTCTTGTGCCTGCACGCCGTAGTGTCACTGTTCATCAAGATTACGTTCCGGCACGCAGGCGTGCCTCGAAGCGTTTTCCCAAGTCATAAAATAACTATCTCAAACAAGCGTGAATGAGTATCAAATAAAACGCGAAGTGGTATAGCGCAGAAAAGCTTGTTTCATTGCCCCGCCTCTACACTTCCCTTTTTCGCCTCATTCCCCTATCCTGTCGGGGATGTATCAGTCCATTCTCTCCGTGCTGTTTCTGGGGATGATTCCTGCTGCCGCACAGCCCATGCTGCAGGCGCAAACACTTTCTATTCCCGTTGCACCGCCCTCGGAACTTGTCACGGTAGAGAACCGTCTTTCTGCTTCGGGTGTGTTGATTATGGATGCCGAAAGCGGGCAGGAGCTCTACGGCCGCCAGCAGAAAGTTCGTCGTCCTATAGCAAGTCTGACCAAGTTGATGACGGCACTCCTCATAGTAGAGCAACATGATCTGGAAGAAATTGTGACTATTCCCCAGGATATTGTTACTGTCGAGGGAAGCACCGTACATCTCCCGCCCGGTCAACATTTTACAGTGGGAGATCTGCTCTCTGCACTTCTCATTTCTTCTGCCAATGATGCTGCAGTGGTACTGGCAGCCTATGATTCCACAACGGAGGCATCCTTTGTATTCGATATGAATTTGCGTGCGAAGGCGTTGGGGTTAAACGCAACTTCCTTCGCGAATCCTGCAGGTCTGGACCATCCCAGACAGTGGTCCACGCCCAAGGACATTGCCTGGCTGACCGTGTATGCATTGCAGCATCCTGCTATCCGTGAACGTATGGGTACAAGCAGTAAGATGATCTATAGCAAAGAGGGCACATCCATATCTCTCTCCCATACCCATGCGCTGGTGCATGAGCATGGCGAAGTGGTTGGCGGAAAAACAGGAACCACAGATGCAGCTGGGCAGTGTTTGGTTTCCGTCGTGGATCACGGTGGCAGAGAGTACATAGTGGTACTGCTTAACTCACTGCATCGTTATACAGACCTTAAAAGTATTCTTGCAACCATTGCACCGTCCTCCTCTCTTGTGAGTGCGGTCGATGCACCGCCAGCGTAACCTCGCTTTCGTGCCTGCCTCTGCAAACACCACCCGTCGCTGGCTCTCCATTCGTATTCGCGTTCTGTGCGTTGTCACGTTGGTATTTGGGTCACTGCTGCCGCCCTACGTACCCAAGGCTGCTCTTGCACACCCCGAAGCAAATTTATCACAGCAACAGTTTCTATTGGTAGAGGAGGGATTCCTCATGAAGACCTCTCCTCTTACACAGCAGGGTGCTCGTCGTGCCTATGCCAAAGGCCTTATTCACGTAGTAAAAGAAGGAGAGAATCTGGAACGGCTTGCACGCCGTTACAGTATTTCGGTAGATACCATTCGCTGGGCAAATGATCTGGGAGCAGGTGATACGCTCCGCCCGGGAGATGAGCTTCTTATTCTCCCTGTGGACGGAGTCATCCATAGTGTGGCCCGTGGCCAAACCCTGTTGCGCATTGCTCAGCTCTACGATGTACCATCGGAGAGAATCATGGAACAAAATGAACTTGATAACATGTTTATTCTTGCCGGGCAGGAACTCATTATCCCCGGAGGAACACCCATAGTCGGCAAGCCAAAAGTAGTGGCTTTAGCCGAACCGCCACCGGGAGGTGCCGTTGCAGGAACTACACCCTCAGGTACTGCAAAGTCTCCTGTGCTCTCCCAACCTGCAGGGCCCATACTTCGTACGTCCAAGCAGATTCCACAGGAGGATATTACTCAGGGGGTGCTCCAGAAGCCCTGTAGTGCGGTCTGTTTCGTTACACAGTACTTCCATGCGGGTCACTTTGCTGTGGATATGCAGGAACGTGGAGGAGGCAATATTTATGCTGCAGAAGCAGGTACGGTTATACGTGCACAGTATGGCTGGAACGGAGGCTTCGGAAATGTGATAGAAATAGACCATGGGAACGGCCTGGTGACACTCTATAGTCACAATAAAGAACTCTATGTAAATGAGGGTGATGTGGTACAGCGTGGAGACATTATTTCCGCTATGGGACATACCGGACAGGTGTACGGCCCCACAGGCATCCACGTGCACTTTGAAGTGCGATTAAAGGGCGTAAAAAAGAATCCGATGCTGTACATTCAGTAGATTTCGGATTAGGTTTGGAATTTTCTGGCGGGGATGACGAGACTCGAACTCGCGACCTTCCGCGTGACAGGCGGACGCTCTAACCAGCTGAGCTACACCCCCGTGATTTGAATGATTGAGAGATAGGATACTCTCATTGCTTCTAAAGCGAAGCTGGAAGCTGCTTGTCGGCCGTAGTCCACCATAGGCGGATGAAGGCTGGAGCTACACCCCTTCTTTAAGGCTAGCTGCGAAACAGTATCAGCCACGGAATACTCTGACAACGAAAAAGAGCTTTGTATTCGCCTATGCTCCTTAGTGGCTTTCCAACTGGTACCAACTCCACAAACGACATCTACAGAGCAATAGTCTATAGTCTTATTGTGCAAAGACATTCTTTTGGTGGGCGTTTGATCTCTCATATCGTTCTGTGCGTGTGTGTTTTGTTACTGGCAGAAGCTCTAAGTTGGGGAGGCCTTAGCCTCCTCCAAAAAGCACCTGCTACCTACCGCAGTTTGTATGCAGAGCAGTTATTGATTGCGGGAGAGGCTATCGCAGAGCCAGATCCGGATGAGGCAAGTCCCGAAAGAGTCCTTGCTCCAGACGTTCGTGTGTTTCATCCGTACATAGGATTTATGCATGGGAACAATATTCCGGAACTACAGGATCTCGCACAGAATGATGAAGTCTTCACCGTACTTCTCCTTGGCGGCTCCGTTGCACGTCATTTTTTTACGGCAGAGAAGAATGGTTCAGTACAACTGCTTACAGAACTTACAAAAGCGGATTTCCTGGCAGGAAAGAAGCTACGCTATGTGAACTTGGGTATGGATGGTGCACGGGAACCACAACAGCTTCTTCTGCTCAATTATCTTCTCTCTCTGGGGGCGGATATAGATATGGTCATCAATCTGGATGGGTTTAACGAAGTGCATATGCCGGAAGTAAACAGGATTCGTGGTGCGTATCCGTTCTACCCCGAAGAATGGTCCCAAACTATGAGAACACTTTTGCAGAACCAGCAGGGAGGAGCCTTAACCCGTATGCGTGTATTGGAGTTTTGGCGAGTGCGTGCCGCCAGGTGGATTGCTTCTTCTCCTTTTCGCTTCAGTATGACATCCAATCTTCTCTGGAGTGTGTATGACCATGCACTCCAAAGTGTTATTCTTGGCACTCAATCCGCGTTGGATAAAAAGGCATATGAATTGCGTCGTGTGGAAGCATTGGGTCCTGTGGATGCTTCCGGGTTTACAGCTGCTAAGTCGCTCCTGGAAGAGTCCATAGAGACCTGGGAGCAGGGGTCTCTACTCATGCATGATGTAACACAACTGCAGGGGATTACATATTTTCACGTTTTGCAACCCAACCAGTATGTTCCGGATTCCAAGCCCCATATGACTGAGCATGAGCGCAAAAAAGTGTTTGCAAATAAATCATGGAAATACACTGTGGAAGAAGCATTTCCTCTCATGCGTGAGCGTGGCAAAGTGCTGCGTTCCAAAGGTGTCGTTTTTTTGGATATGACCAATGTGTTTGCAGGTGAGACACAGGAAACGTATTCAGATATCTGTTGCCATCTCACACCATATGGCATGCAGGTTCTGGGGGAAACAATGGGTAAGGGAATACAAATGTACCTCGATTCCTACAAATGAATATGGCATCCATACAAAGGTACAATACCTTTAGGAGTCTTCCATCCAAGGGTCTTTATAAAGGATTTACCCTTATAGAGATGCTTCTTGTAGTTGGCATTATCTCTTTACTTGCAGGGTTTGTATACACGAGCATTGCGCCTTCCGTACAACTCAACAAGGCGCACAATACCAACAGGCGCAATGGCAACCTGCAGTATGGGAATGCCATCAGCCAATACACTATAGATACACTTCCGCTCACAGGAGTTCCGGAAGGTATTGCAAATGCCAAAGACATCTGTCGGATTCATCTGCAGAGGGATGCATGTACCAATCCACCGGTGAATGGCTACGATCTCTCCGCACTGGAGCCGGACTATCTCACCCCGCTTCCGGTGGATGCTGTGGAAGCAGATGCGAACATTACAGGGTATCGCGTGTATCGCGAAAACCAGTTCATACGGGTGTGCAATACGAGGCTGGATGCGGGATGCTAGAATGCAGGCACAAGTAATTGACAAATATTTAAATAATCATTTAGATATTAATCTCTGAGCATTAATGCACCTTCAGATACAGGCCAAGAAGCCACGGTCGTCCCGGAAGGGCCGGCTCCTGCAGAGCAGCTTTTGGAATGCGCAAAACACGCACTGGAGGAGGAAGTCATTCGCCTGCTTACGGGTCCGGGGAGTGAAGAAAGGCGCAAGTATTTGCATGATAGCGGTGCACTCTATACAAATGATCCGGAGGAGTTGGGACGCTACATAGAGGCTACCTTTTTAACCTACCAGTCCCTTACTCCTGAACAGGAGCAAACATCAGAAGGCAGAGAAAAATACGAAGAGCTAGCAAATCTCCTGGGAATATCCGGTATTGCCATGCCTATCACATTTCGTGATTGGAAGGTAGACAGAGTACTGGAAGCAGAGCAAAAGTGGGGGCTACACAGCGGAGGTATTGCACAACTGGAGAAGCAGTTGTGTACCTACTACTCTTCTGATAGAAGTAGTAAGCCTGTTCATTTGCACAAGGGGCCCGGCAATGGTGAGTTGATGCAACACCTGCGTTCTGTATCAAACTGTATGGAAGAAGTGGGTGTAGGAGATCGTCTCTATTTTTCCATAGAAAGTCTACTGCGTAGACACTTAAAGCCTGAAATGGAACAGGATTCTACTGCGGAGGGAGTGGTTTTTATCTTGGGCCAGGCATTGCAGGCGGCTGTGCATAAGAAGTGGTTTAAGCCCATTCGGGATAAAAATAACGTTGTACGACGCTGGGAGCTCAATGTGCAGCACTGTGATTTAAATGAAATATTCTCTCTGCTTGCCAAACCAAAGGAATGGCTCCCCGATGTCTACAGAAAAATGATGAGTGATTTGTACAAGGCATCTGTGGAGTTTGAGGATGACAAAGATGAACATCTTGCGCCCAGTGCACAGGAAGTACTGGTGAAGTTAGCAGGGAGCGAGCGTGACTATTGCTACGCACGCAGTCAGCGCCTACAGGTCTTATGCAATAACGTCTCTGAAACACGGGCTTCTTTTGAACAGGGCAATCTTACAGAAGAGCAAATGTTCGAGCAGCTTATTGCACATATGGAAAGATATACACTCATTACCGGTAAGTCCGTACCTAATAATTCCAGCGTGGATTTACTGGATACAACAGATGCTTTTATTGCCTGTTTGGATGCAGAAATTGTGAATTTACGCACGTTGGCATCAGGAACCAACGAGCTATCTCAAGAAGAAGTCAGAAACTTGCAGGAGCTTTCCGAACAGAAAAAAAATGTCAGTAACACTGTTGCAAAGTTGTCTGTTCTTTTGCAGCAGTGTGCGAAGTATCCGGATAGAGATGGTGTTCCCCAGGAAGTAAGGGAAGGCCTTGCCCTTCTACCAAAATATACAACAGAGAATCTATCTCATTTGAGTTCATGCGGGGCATGTAAGGAATGGATGCAGCAGTGCATGAAGGATTTAATCGAGCAATCACGTCGCATAAAAGAAGACATTGGTGCACTTAAGAACAAAAAGAATGCAAAGCAGGCATTTGCCTCTTTGGAGGAAGAAGTAGCAGCGGATCTCTCTGCATTCTTCAGCGAAGATTTTGTAGAGGCCGTGCGGAATCATGCCCTGTACGAGAGCGAAGGGTATCGCAAACAGGGGGTTTCTATGGATCTCAATAAGTCTGGGCCCAGTATGCATATCCGAAACTTTGTTCCAGGTTTCTTTACTGAGAAATTAAAAGAATTTCCTTCCGAGAGTTGTTTACTTATCACTTCCAGCAGAGGAGATTCACACGAACGTTCTTCGCCTATGGAGCGCCAACAAGGGTGGACGTTGCACCTTAAAAATGAACCAGGAGATTTTGAAAAAGATATTGCACTCAGCATAGAAAATCTTGCTCCCGGTGGTGTGCATCTTACAGACGGACATAGGCAATCCTTTACCCGTATAGATAGATTTGAGGAAATTATGCGTGTAGCAGGAGCACGCAGTGATGTACTTGTGAGGCTTATTATGGATAGCAAAACACATGAGCCGCGTTCTGTGTTTATACAAAAGCAACATCCCAGCGGATACCTTCCGGACGAAGATATTGGTTCTTTTCTGGAGGAAGATGGGTGCTACATTACTTCTCTGGAAAAGGTTATGCGTCTACGCCCTGATCTGTTTTTGCATAGGGTCATGCGCAGGCAGATAGATGATTTAGCAGGCGGCAGCACACAGGCCTTTAAGGATTGCCAACAGCATATTGGAGAAGATATCCAGCGATGCCTCCGTCGCATAGCGACTGGGAAATTGGCTCGGTACATGGATCTTGTAGATTTTTCACTTCTCGAACTTACACGAGAGCGTGTGTACAAAACACTTACAGGTTCAGGTTTGTCAGATGAGATGCATGGCATACATGTTGGCATGCCACTGCAAAATACAGGTGACAATGCGGATATTGAGGCTACAACAGGATTCTATGATTTAAGAGATGTATTGCTACAACGCTGCGGGGTAGAGAAAGAGGCGCCGAGAGAGGTACATCATCTGTACGAGAGGGAACTCTTTCGCACGTTGGCAGCGCGTGCACATGGTTTGGTCATGGCGCAGCAAATCACAGATACTCCTTTAGAAGAAGGGCATCTGGAAGAGTGGAAACAATATGCATTTTTGGAAGCAAAAAATGTAGGGCTGGGAGGTGAAATGATTATTTCTTCTGCAGATATCAATGCTGCTGTTACGCGCGTGGCAGAAGATCTACGCGAGCGCATTCAGCCGCTTCTGGGAAAAGACGAAGACGTTACTATTGGGAGAGGCGGATTGGAACTCTTTGATGCCGGGAAAATTCATCTTGCCCCCAAGCGCAATGTTCCTTTTGAGTCTCTCATCAATGCACATATTGCGTTGCCCATTGGGGCATTGCCGACGAACGTTGAATTCAACAAACCAGATATGCAGCAATTGCTCAATGGGAAGGCAGAGCAAATACGCAGTATTCTTTTGCGAATGAAGGAGGGAACCGGACAGGCTCCTATAAAATTGATTCTTTTTCAGGATTGCGGAGTAAATACCTGTTTGGGGGCCGCTCTGGGCAAGCTCCTAGGCAATGATGTGTATCAGGAGTGTGTGTCTTGTCTGAATATTTTCTTTAATGAGGAAAAAGGGATAGGTCCACTAGGCAGGGATTTTGAGAATAACGGAAAGCGGAGAATGGAAGAATACTGCCGGTCAGGCTCGCTTTTTGTAGTAGGTGGTAGTTGGTTTAACCCCGATGATGATTTTGGGAAATTCTTCAGGGAACACTATGGTGTCCTGATCGATGGTGCTATTGCTCCGAGCAATGCACGTTCCAGAGCTCTCTTCATTTGTTTTGGTTACCAAACTCAGGCAAATGTGATTGGTCAGAAGCACAGAGACAGGCTCCCGAATCTGGAGGCCGGTCCGGGAGCGCTGGAGTTTTGTCCTATTCCGGTTCTACAGGAAGTCACAAGGCATCCGGTATTCCAGGACTGTCCCTCTACAGTTACTCTCATGACTACCCACGGTAGGCTTGTAAAGGGTCTGCATGACATTCCACAGGGTATGGAATCTATTATTAGACCCATTGCCCGCAGTCGTCTCTCCGGCCTGTCAACAATGTCCGAGTTCTACCAAGGGAGGGGGTATGGTATACAGCCCCATCCTGAGGTCAATATTGTGAGGCCAGACACGGATACAAAGTCTGTTTCGGATAGAGAGGCTATTATGCATGAGGTAGAAAAGTACAGAAAGTTCTTGGTAGATATCTACGGTATAAAACCAGAATGTCTGGATAGAATGTGGAGGGAAGCCGAGCAACATGTGCAAGGCAATGCCGGACTGCACATTTTGGCCAACGCTATTTTAGATCTTCTAAAAGGCATGCCACGACAGGGTAAAACAAAGAAGCATCGCAAAGCTTCTAGCTAGCTGTATTTGCCCTCTGTAGCACAATTCCTACAAGCATGGCGTACTTTTCTATGAAGTCATTTTCAAAGAGCTCCAGCTTCTTTTCCGGTGTAACGTAGAGCGAAAGACTGCCTACAAGTTTGGAGTGAAAAGTGAGTGGAATCACCAGTGAAGAACAGAAGTTATGCTTTTTGGCGAGGTGCGGTGAACTGTAACGAGGCTCTTTCATAATGTCGATGACCTTAAGGGGGGCACCCTGCTCAAAAGCTTTCTCTACAAGACTTCCCTTGTATTTCACGGTGGCCTTTCCCATCCAGTCCCTGGTTACACCAAAGGAAGAGAGCAGTGTGAGGGTTTCGTGTTTCTCATTGTAGAGCCTGAGTGTGCAGGCATCTGCACGGGAGAGCATGACCACAGAGTTCACCACAAAGTCTGCAAGAGCCTTGTTATCGTGCGTACTTGCACAGAGCAGCGTGAGGTCGAATACGTAGTCCATCTGGCGCCGGGTCACACCGAATTTGTTGTAGGCATCGCGAATTTTCTCGTACTTGAGCATGAGTTCCTCTTCAAATTTTCGCTGTGCGGTTATATCGCGTGCTATGAACATAAAGGCTGTTGGCCTGTGGCGTTCTACGGGCACAATAGGGCACACCGTCATACTCACAATCACATCCTGCTTGTGCTTGTGTATGCCGGTTAGTTCTATGTTGTATTGCACGTTTGTTTCCTGCAGGAGAGGTTCATAGTCTCCTTTTGCAAAAATACAGGCGAGGGTTTTGCCCTGAACTTCGGACTCGCTGTACCCAAATATGGTCTTGGCACCCTTATTCCACGATTGAATTTTCCCGGTTCCATCTACGGTGCATACTGCATCCGTTCCATATACAATGGCGCTGGAAAGTACTCGTTCCTTTTCTTCTTTTTTCTTGAGTTCGCTGAGGTCAGTCATGATGCCGATAGTGCCTCCGTCGGCGAGAGGAGTACCGCTCAACAGAACGGGAATACGCTTTCCGGTTTTGGAAACGAGTGTGCCTTCGTAACTGGAACTCACTCCTTTTTTACGCTCACCTTCGTTCACCTGTTGCACACGTTTTTTGCTCTCCTCATCCCAAAAATCGTAGGAAGGGCGACTCAGCATCTCTTCCAACGTCATTTCCATCACTTCACAAAATTTCGGGTTGGCGTACACGGTAAGCTCATTTGCATCTCCCATCCATACCGCTTCATTCATGTGTTCCACCAGTCGACGATAAATGTCATTCGTATCGCGTGTCTTTGCCTGTTCCTGTTTAGCGGGAATTGGTGGTTGCATGAGGTTTGGGGGTAGAGGATGCTGCTTTTGTAAGAATGCGTATGCGGTCTCCTTCCTGTATGCGATACCCAATTTCTTTCTCCTTACCGTTTACCATAGCTGATTTGGCCTTTTTGCCAATATCTGTATGCACAAAGAATGCATAGTCCTGTGCACTGGCACCCTCGGGTAGTTGCTTAATGTCACCCTCAAAAGAGAAGAACGTGACGTTCTGTTCTTCCTGTAATTTCTCCGAGAGGGATGTGTAGTGTTCCAGAAGTTTTCTCTCTGCCTCTGTAAGTAGCTTGGATTTCTTTTCCTGTGCGTACAGCCAATGAGAAGCAATACCACGTTCTGCAAATGCATCCATGATCTCCGTACGTACCTGCACTTCTACCGGCAGGTCCAAGTTGGATACGACACCATGGAGCGTAGTATGGATGCTCTGGTACCCGTTTATTTTGGGAATGGTAATGTAGTCCTTAAACCGGTCTACCCTCGGGGAGAAATGGTCATGCAGCAGGTTCACCATCTCAAAACACTCTTGAGGATCATTACTTTTCAGTATAATGCGAAACGCAAAGATGTCGCTGAGTTTAATGATACTTGTGTACTTCTTCCTCTGGAGTTTACGGTAAATGCTGTACACGTTCTTGTAGCGGCCCGTAATCTCACATGCTATGTCGTTTTCTTTTGCAAGATTCTTTAGGACGCTCAGAACCGTTCCAATCGTTTTCTGTGCGCTCTTCTGATACTTGGCAATCACCTGTTCCACTTCCCTGTACTCTTTTGGTTTTGTAATGTGAAAACAGAGGCGATCCAGCTTTTCTTTCTCTTCAAATACACCAAAGCGCTCGCAGAGGGAAGAAAGTACGCTGAGGTACTCCTGTGCAAGCTTGAGGCGTTCATCTTTCTTTCGGCTGTTTGCCAGTCGTTTTTGCACAAACAATAGGAATTCATAAAAAAGCTCCGGTTCGTGCAGGAACTGGCGCAAAAAGTATTGTGAGAGTATTTCCTGGTTCCTGGGAGTATTGCGTACAAAAAGGAGAAAAGAGAGCCAATCTGTAAACTGGCGCATATCTGCGATGGTTACTGTTCTCCGATTCATAACAATGAATGATGAGAAAGGAGGATTCCATTGTTGGCTTTTAGAGGGCAAAATGCAAACAGGATGTTAAGTTTTCTTTTTATAAAGTGTATTCTTCTTTCTATCTCTACAGCCCCTCAATGCTGGTTTGGAAGTCTCATTTGAATCAAATAATGTAAAGAAAAATTGACCCATGATACTGAATGTGCATTAATCTCCCTATGAGTGAAAAACCAGAACAGCCGGCTTACGGCGGTTTGAGTGAAACAGTTGATCTCCTTGCAGCAAGGTTACCCTCCCGTGCGCTTCAGTATCTTCTTCGTATTCATGCAGTAGGTGAAGAGGTACTGGAACAACAGAACATCTCCGATCAAACAATTGCTCGTCTACTGGAGGAGGTAGGTATAGGCATCCGTGAAGTTATAGAATCAGATGTTTTCCAAAGGAGTCTTCTACGCAGTGTGGGCGAAGGGGTAGATCTTTGGGAACATTTGGATCCAAACATGCGGGAAAAAGAGAACCCTCTTGTACACTCTGTGCTGAGTTTGCTTGTTTCTAAAGGGATTCTTACGATGGCTGAGGAGGAGTGATGTGGCTCAGTAATTTTCCTATAGCTGCACGTTCGGATTCGTAGATGTAGTGCAGGGGATTTGGATGTGGTATATCTGTATCGATCGCTTTGATTTTTTCACGAAAGACATTCGCAATCACTCTACCTGTTCCCAGCGCACGTGCATCGATGTCCGCAAAATAGTTTCCTGTATCTTCTTTTAAAAAGTAGCCGATACCCTCTCCTTTCGGCAGTAAGTCTTTGTAGTATTTTGGGTTTGCTATGCATCCGCGTGGTGTAACAAGAACATCCGCTCTAAAGTCGGCCTTCTCTATTTTTTCCTTATTTTCAGTGATGTCGGCAGTAACGAGGAATTCTTTTCCTGTTTTTGCATCTTCGTGCACTACAAAAAAATCACATCCTTTTTGGTCTGCGGCTGTTTGAATACTGGGGAACATTTGTACATGATTGTTCGGGCAACCAAGCGTATCACGAATGCTCAGATGTACGGTGTTCATGCGACGGGACTGCGGGTCGGAAACATTTTTTGGGTCATAGCGTAACGGGCTTCTTGCTATGCAGTATTTTATGGCACCCCGAAAAGTAAGGTCCTTCGGTATATCGGGATGTTCTGTGTGAAGTCCCAGTACTCTGACTTCTTCTGCTGTATAGAGATAACTTTCCTCAAAGGTATGCCCAGTTTCCCCTGTAGATTCTTTTCTTTTTTCAGGCCTTCGTCTGTTATAAGGTTGTGCCTGTTGTAGGTACATATTAATTATAATTATAACATAAATTTTTATATTAGTAAATTACAGATTTGGTTTCTGTTCCTTCCAGTCCATCGCCTGTTCGTAGGCGTAGGCAGCATTTAAGATCGTGTCTTCTCCCCACTGCGGTCCTGTGAGGTGCAGGCCAATGGGCAGAGTATTCTGCGACGTAAATCCGCAGGGCACGGTCATACCTGGCATGCCCGAGAGCCCCTGGGAAACCAGGAAAATATCCTGCAGGTACATGGCTATGGGGTCACCTTCCAGTGCTCCCACTATGAACGCAGGTGTGGGGTAGGTAGGGGTGAGAATCACATCCACATTCTGAAAGGCGTCATCAAAATCTTTTCTGATGAGCGTGCGCACTTTTTGAGCTTTGCGGTAGTAGGCATCGTAGTAGCCGGCGGAGAGAGCGTACGTTCCTATCATAATCCGTCGCTTTACTTCGTCTCCAAAGCCTTCGGTACGGGCAAGGTGATAGTAGTCTATGAGGTCCGTTGCAGCATCTGTAGTGTGGCCATAGCGGATGCCGTCGTAACGCGACATGTTGGAACTTACTTCCGAAGGAACTATGACATAGTACGTGGCGACTGCGTACTCTGTATGAGGTAAAGAGATGTCCGTCACAACTGCACCCATTTTCTCAAACTGCGTTGCGGCATCCCGCACAGCCTTTTCTACCTGCTCGTCCATACCGTCTATGAAGTACTCTTTTGGCAGGCCAATCTTGAGCCCCTTCACATCGCCATGGAGTGCTTTGGTGTAATCGGGAACCGGTACATCTCCCGTTGTGCCATCCAGCGGGTCTTTCCCGGCAATGGTGCTGAGAACAATGGCAATATCCTCCACAGATTTACAGATGGGTCCTACGGTATCCAGTGAGCTGGCCATACTCATGACACCGTAGCGGCTTACTCTTCCGTACGTTGCACGCAGGCCCGAGCAGCCGCAAAATCCGGCCGGCTGGCGTATGGATCCTCCGGTATCCGAGCCGAGTGCAAAGAGGCATTCATCTGCACCCACCGCAGCGGCACAACCGCCCGAAGAACCTCCGGCGACCCGGGAGGGGTCCCAGGGGTTGCGGGTTACGCCGTAGCAGGAAGTCTCGGTGCTCGCGCCCATGGTAAATTCGTCGGTGTTTCCTTTCCCAAGGCTTATAGCTCCCACAGCTTTTACGCGTGCCGTTGCGGTGGACTCAAACGGAGGTCTGTAGTCCTTTTTTCGCAGTACATTGGAGCACCCCGTGGAAGGAATATCCTTCTCACAGAAGTTATCTTTTACCACAAAAGGAATCCCCGTAAGCAGGTGGGTAAACTCCCCCTCTGCGTCTATCTTTTTGGCTTCTTCTAGGGCTCTTTCAAAATTCCTATACACCAATGCATTTAGTTTTTTATCCACTGATTCTGCCCGGTCTATGCATGCCTTCGTCAGTTCCGTGCAGGAAATTTCCTTCTTTTGCAACTTCTCGTGGGCCTGTGCAATGCTCAATGTATGCAGCATACTATCCATGCGCAGAAGGAGTCTGAATTTGATGTTCCACGACGGGTAGGGGACTGCAACTGAGGAGATCTTCTGGTGCAATCAAACTGTCTTCTACCTCGTCCTCCCGGAAGGCATTGGTGAGGCCTGTAATTTGTGCAATAGGTTCCACGCCCTCGGTATCCACCTCTTGTAGCTTCTCTACATACTGCAAGATGTTGCTGAGTTCCGTGGAGAACTTTTTCACTTCCTCGTCGTTTAGGTTTAAGCGGGCAAGTTTTGCAATATGCCGGACGTCGTCGTGATTGAGTGTGGTCATGATGCCTTGCAGGATACAGAAGAACATTCGGGAAATACAAAATTCAGCATGCAAAATGTAGAATGAAATCACGAAGCAAAAAGAATGATAAGAAAAAATCATTCTGCATTCCGCATTGCTGGTGGGGAGGAGGAGAACATGCAGTATACTTTCATTCATGAAGCTCTCCCGACTCAGTGGCCGCAAAACCTGTGACCGTGTAATGCGCACCGGCAAAGTATGGAGGGGCAAGACCATGACATTGCGCTGGCTGCCGGGGCCGCCGCGCACACTTGCGCCCCATACCACGGGTTTTTTTGTGGGTACGTTTGCTTCTGCAAAGCTGCACAAGTCGGCGGTAAAACGCAACCGCATGCGGCGGCGTTGCCGCGAGGCACTGCGCATCACCATGCGCGAGAAAGAGAAAATGCCAACCGTCCAGTTGTTACTTTCCCCGCGTTCCCCTAGTCTGACGTGCGACTTTGCAGACATCGTTGCCGATGTGCACGCTTTTCTTTCTACGCTCGATTCATGCCCAAAGCCAATTCCAAAGTAGATTCGCGTTTTAAGCTCTCGCAGTTCTTTCTGGTCTTTGCTCTGGTGTATGTGGGTTCGCGTGCTGTGCTCAGTGTGCTCTTTCCTGATCAGTATGGTCCCGGTGCTACAGAGGTGCAGGCAGAAGTGCTCTTTCGTCCTGTGGATGCCACAGTCAAGGGTGGCCACCATCCTCAGCTCACACTGCACAACAAGACAGATCAGGCTCTTGTACTCCCGGATCGGTGCCCGGAGCCTCCTGTGCGGGTCTTTTTTGAAGTCGGTGGTGAGTGGACGGAGCGCACATCCGAAGAAACGGTTTTGCCCTGTGTTCCTCTTACGGAAGTGGCTCCGGGCAAGCGTGTACAAGTTGATTTAGGCCCCTGGAAGTACTCTCTGTTTTCTGATTACGGTCAGTACGAGGTACGGCTGGATGTTCCCGGTGTAGAAGAAGGCGCTGAAGCACAGACCTATACTGCACGCTTCAGCATGTACGAGCCGGGATCGCTTACAAAAATATTCCGTACGTTCATCTCGAAGCCCATGCTGAATTTTCTCATTTTTGTGGCTTCCATCCTGCCGGGCTACAACTTGGGATTCGCCATTATCATCCTGACTCTGCTCGTGAAATTTGCGCTCTTCTTCCCCACGCAGCATGCGCTGCAGGGCCAGAAGAAACTACAAAAACTCCAACCGAAACTGGATGAAATCCGTACAAAGCACAAAGGGAATCCCGAAGTCATGAACAAAGAGATTATGAAACTCTGGAAGGATAACGGTGTGAATCCCCTGCAGTCGTGTCTGCCCATGCTCGTGCAGTTCCCCATCCTCATAGGCCTTTTTTACGTCATTCGGGATGGTTCCACTCTTGCGCTCTCCAAGCATCTTATCTACAGCTTTCACCAGCATCTGAGCTGGAACTTTGGTACGGACTTTCTGGGGTTAAATCTCCTGCTACCAAGTAAACACATTATGCCTCCGCTGCTTGTTGCACTGCAGTTTTTCCAGATGAAGTTAAGCTTTGCCATAGCAAAGAAAAAGCGTACGAACAGCAAAGACGACGCAAAAAAAGAGCCCTCACAGCAGGAAATGCAGCAGCGCATGATGCAGTATGGGCTGCCCATTATGATTGGCGTGTTCGCCTTTCAGTTCCCTGCTGCCGTATCGCTCTACTGGGCAGTGAGCACTGCCTTTGCTATAGGGCAACAGTTGGTCGTGAATAGGAAAGAACTACGGTAGTACTTTGTTTCTTATGGCTTTGGAGATTCTGTTATTCGTTGGTGGTTGTTCATTATGAGCATCTTTGTTTTGACTGTGAACATCATCGCTAAAAACTAAAAACTAACACCTATTCAAGTTTCCAAATTCTAAAAAATACGATCCTGTTCTATCTCCCCATAAAACCACTTTTACCTCTTTTGTAAGCCAAAAAGTATCCTTATGCATTCGTATTTCTCTCACGGTACCCCACAAGCGCCTTTGCTCCACATACAGTATGGGCATGACTACTTCTACCTCCACTCCCACCTACACCACCGGCCAGCGCGACCTTGCCAAGCGGACAGGCAAGTTTGCCTACGAGGCACGTGCCTTTGTCCGACGTAAGCCCAAGACCATCGCCAGTCTGGGTGACTGCCGACGCCTCGTGCGCGCCTCCGGCGAAATTGGTTCTTCCTACCTGCGGGCAGATCAGGCCATGAGCAAAGAGGAGTTCCTGCTCGGTATGGCATCCTGCTGTAAGGAAGCACGCCAGGCAGGTCATTGGCTACGCCTTCTGGATGACAATCTGGACGAGAAGTGCAAGACCATGCATGCAGGTCTTGTGCAGGAGTCCACAGAGCTCGAGAAGATCTTTGGAGCTATCGTGCAGAAGGTACGGGCAAAAAAGAAGGCTGAGTAAGTATAAGCAGCGGCTTATGAAAGCGTGCAGGATTTTCAAGCCGTATCCGCACACAACCTCCATCTACAACAGCCGTATCCAAAACAATGAGCACCAATAAATGAGTCGCACCAAACAATAAGCCGCACCCACGGAGGGGTGCGGCTTATTGTTGCGATCATCTGGCAGCCGCACCCCTCCGTGGGTGCGGCTGGTCTTATTGCTACCAGAATGCCCTAGATTTCTCAGGCAACAGTTACCTCACTGCACAGGTACACATCCTGTATGGCATGTAAAAGCTCTATGCCCTCCTCCATGGGCTTCTGGAAGGCTTTGCGACCGGAGATGAGACCGGTGCCTCCTGCGCGTTTATTGATAACCGCAGTCTGCACGGCCTGCTGTAAGTCGTTCTCTTCGGAAGCGCCTCCGGAATTAATCAGTCCTATTCTTCCCATGTAGCAGTTCGCAACTTGGTAGCGGCAGAGATCTATGGGGTGGTCACTGCTGAGTTCTGTGTACATGCGCTCATCCAGTTTGCCGTAGGAACTCTCTCCCATATTCAGGGCTTTGTATCCGCCGTTATTCGTGGGGAGTTTCTGCTTAATAATATCTGCCTGTATGGTCACACCCAGGTGATTGGCCTGACCGGTAAGGTCAGCGGCAGCGTGGTAGTCCTCACCATCCACCTTAAAGGCGCCGTTGCGAAGGTAGCACCACAGAATGGTACACAGCCCTAGTCTATGGGCTTCTGCAAAGGCTGCGGCAACTTCCACTATCTGTCTGCCGCTCTGCTCTGAACCGAAGTAGATGGTGGCCCCCACGCCTACCGCGCCCATGTCATATGCCTGCTGCACCGTGCCAAACATCACCTGGTCGTACACATTTGGGTACGTGAGCAGCTCGTTGTGGTTGATTTTTACAATGAAGGGAATCTTGTCTGCGTAGGAATTGGACATCATTCCCAGCACACCAAAGGTGGAGGCTACGGCATTACAACCGCCTTCTAATGCGAGTTTGATAATATTTTCGGGATCAAAGTAATCGGGGTTTTTCGCAAAGGAAGCGCCTCCCGAGTGCTCTACACCCTGGTCTACAGGCAGAATGGAAAGGTACCCTGTACCGCCCAGGCGACCGTGGTGGTAGAGAGAATGCAGGTTCTTCTGTACGTCCGCAGACCTGTCGGACTGGCGAAACATCTTCTTAACGGTATCGGGTCCCGGCACGTGCAGTCGGTCTTTTGCTATTGTCTTACACTCGTGTGTGAGCAGACTCTCTGCTTTTTCTCCGAGGATGGATCGAATACCTGCGTAGTCCATAGTCTATGAGGGAAGAAGTGTGTGTAGGCTAGCATTCTCCTCCTATTGTATCTAGTTCCCTGAGTGATTCTTTGCTTGTCCCCTTTGAGTGCGTTCTGTTGTGCATCGTTGCTTGTTACTGGTTACTGGTTACTCGTTTTGCTCTCTGGACTCAACCAGTAACAAGTAACCAGTAACTAAGTCTGTTTCACCTTTCAAGAGAACAAGGTTATGCTTTGCGCATGCTTAGGTTCTACAACACGTTTACCAAGAAAGAAGAAGAGTTTGTTCCCGCAGAGAAGGGAAAGGTACGCATGTATACCTGCGGACCGACTGTCTACGGGCGGCCGCACATTGGCAACTACTCTTCCTTCCTTATGGCAGATCTCATTCAGAGATGGCTGGAGGTTTCCGGGTACGAAGTCACGCTTGTGAAAAATATTACGGATGTGGGGCATCTTGTGGCCGATGCGGATTCCGGTGAAGACAAAGTAGAGAAGGAAGCCCGTCGGATTGCTGCTGAGCAAGGCAGAAAAGAAATTACACACGAAGATGTTATAGCCGTTGCACGGCAGTACGAAGCCCAATACATAGCGGACGAACATCTGCTTAATCTCAGAGAGCCGGCGCACCGGCCTCGTGCGAGCGAAACCATAGAGGGTATGATCGCCATCATTCAAAAACTTGTCGAAGCGGGGCATGCGTACGAAACAGATGACGGTCTCTATTTTTCTGTGGAGTCGTTTGCGGACTACGGCAAACTCTCCGGCAATACATTGGATAAGCTGGATGCCGGCGCGCGCGTAGAAGTAAAGGAACATAAAAAGCATCCTGCCGATTTTGCCCTCTGGAAGAAGTGTGTGGGCAGCAATAGTCATCATGTGTTGCGTTGGCCGTCTCCCTGGGGAGAGGGCTTTCCGGGCTGGCACATAGAGTGCAGTGCCATGAGCCAGGCGTTTCTTGGCCCGCAGATAGATATTCATACAGGAGGTGAAGACAACATCTTTCCGCACCACGAATGCGAGATTGCGCAGAGTGAATGTAGTGGGCCTGCACCCTTTGTTCGCCTCTGGATCCACAAAAGGCGTATAGATATGGGGTCTCAGAAGATGTCTAAAAGCCTTGGCAATGTGTTAAGTTTAAGCGACATACAGGAAATGGGGTACTCTCCGCTGGATCTGCGGTACTACTTTCTTTCCGTGCATTACCGTACGCAGCTGAAGTTCACAGAGAAGGGCCTGGAAGATGCTAAAAAGGCCAGGCGGAAGATCATGGAGTGGATGTCTGCCATAGACTCTACGGTGCCTGTGAGCTCCTCCTCGGGTCATGCTATAAGTGAGAGCATTCAGCATTTTAATGATGCTATGAATGCAGATCTCAATACACCAGCCGCACTTGCTGAAGTTTTTGCTGCGATGAATTTGTATTATCAAAATATGCAGCTTGATACAGACTGTCTGACTTCCTATCTGGAATTCATAAAAATAATTCGTCAGACCTTCGGCTGTTTCTATCCGGAGGAAGTTCAGGATATTCCTGCAGAGATTCAGGTTCTTCTGGAACAACGTGAAACAGCACGTAAGGACAAGAATTTTGAAGAAGCAGATCGTCTAAGAGAGGAGCTTGAGCAGCAGGGGTTTGAGGTGAGGGACACCGATAAGGGGCAAAAACTGACCAGAATGTGAAGGAGCCCAAACGCTTTGTATAGCCAAGTTAACCTTTGAAGTAGTTTAAATAAAACAAAATCGAAATTTTGCAAGTATAAATTTATGGCAGGTACAAAGGCCAATAGTGCCATTTGCCTCAAAGATTTGTTCAAGAAAAGCGGAATGGATGCAAATATTCTCTGTTTTGACGCATTATCCTACTTTTCTGTTCTGTAACGGTGGCCTCTCTCCCCCGTTCTTATAGGTGCACGTGAAGAGTGAATCCCTTGCTTTGAAGATACGCTTCTCGCTAGGATTCTCGCTGATCTTGCTCTTCTAAGTAGAGGAGTGGATCCGTGTATATGTTCATTCACATACCGGCAACTTGCCTTTCCGTTCTGTACGGGCAGACAAGCTTTCCACATCCAGTATGGATCGTGCCTTCCTTTCTTGAGCATCTACCTGCGTTGGTATGTACGTCCTGCATTCGTGTTCACTCTTTATATATAAGGAGATGAGTGAGATCCCCTCGGGGTATTTCTCTCGCCTCACACAATAGAGTGCGGAGATGAGCAGCGTAGAATGGCTCTTGCTTTCCATGACATCTAAAGACATTTCAATGTTTCATTCTTTTGTTTTTATTCATTTTATCCCTTCATTTCTATGGATATTTCCCGCTTTAAAAGAGCGCTTGCCGGAGTATCTGTAGCAGCGTTGTCCCTTACCCAAATGGGTACGGTCTTTGCTGCCTACAGCGATGTTCCTTCAGGCGTGTGGTTCGGGGATGCCGTCGGCGCTTTCGTCGATGCCGGCTACCTTGATTCCACACAAGCGCGCTTCCGCGGTGGCGATCCAGCCAACCGTGCGGAGTTCGTGAAGCTTGTTGTAGAGCTGAACGGTGGAATTCTTTCCACTCCTCCAGCTGTACCAAGTTTCAATGATGTGCCAACCGGCGCATGGTACTACGGGTACTTCGAAGAATCCGGTAAAGAAGGATGGGTTCGTGGTGACGGCAACTGCTACGGCAGCAAGCCTTGCTACGCTCGTCCCGGCGCAAACATTGTACGTGCTGAAGCAGCCGCCCTTATTGTCCGTTCGTTTGGTCTTGAGTGGACAGGCGATGCTGCGCAGTTCGTCGATAACCCATCCGGTCAGTGGTACACCGATGTTATCCAGACAGCCGCAGATCACTGTGTGCTCCAGGGTGACGATCGCACAGGTCGTGTTCGCCCAGGCGATAACATGAACCGTGCAGAAATGGTCGTTATGCTGTACCGCGTGGACCAGGGTCTGCAGTACGGTGTGGACTGTGGCGAAGAAGACATGAGTGGCGAGCCCATGATTACAGATGCCACTGCAACATCCGCTACGACTGTAGAAGTTGAGTTCAACATTTCACTCGACCAGGAATCTGCTGAAGATGCCGGAAACTACTCTGTAACCGGTTCCCCGGCACTTGCTGTGAGTTCAGCTGAACTCCTTGGCGCCAGCGTCGTCGAGCTCACGCTCGGTGAGGCCATGGACCCAGGTCACGAATACACTGTTGCCGTTTCCGATCTTATGACGGCTGATGGTGTGACATTCGACGATGCTATGAGTTTTCTCGGATACACCGTTCTCCAGCAGGGAGATGGTGAACTTGAAGTATCACTTTCCGCCAGCAGCCCGGTAGGAGACACAGTCCCCAAGGGTGCTATCGGCGTGGTGGTTCTTTCTATAGACCTCACCGCTTCCTGTTCTGACAGTGTGAGAATTGAGAACCTCACTATCCTTCATGAAGGATACGGAGCCGTGGCCGATATTGACGGCGTCTACGCTGCCATTAACGGAGCACGTGTTTCCCGCAAGCGCACAATCGACTCTGAGGACCAGACCTCCGATTTGCGTTTCTCTTCTCCTCTCGTTCTTGATTCCTGTGAAACTGTAACGGTCGATATCGTTGCAGACTTTGCGACTACAGCTTCAACGTCCGCAGAGCACAATATCGTGGTTGAACTTCCATCGGACATCTTCGGCAATGCCAAGGATGTAACCGGAAACTTCCCGATTCGTGGTAGCACATTCCGTGTTGCCGCTGTGACCAGCGGAACAGTGACGCTGACCTACCGGACTGTTGCTCCGGATGAAATAGAAGTCGGTGATGTTGGAGTGGTCATTGGAAAATTTGAAGTCTCTGTGGACTCTACGGAGGACCAGACCTTCTACTCCATGACACTTGAGCAGAACAGTTCTGTTTCAGATGGTGACTTCGTAAACATTGCTGTCCGTCGCACAGACGGTACGGTTCTTACCAATACAGTCTCTCAGACTGTTGGTGACTTTGTGACCGTCGTCTTTGATCCTCCCTTCACCGTTCTCGAGGGGGACAAAATCACACTCGAAATTATTGCCGATATCATCGGTGGTGCGGGTGATTCCATTATTATACACTTTGAAGAGTCTTCTGACTTATTCGCTGTCGGTTCCCTCTACGGGTACGGCGTAAACGGTCAGTTGTACGGCTCGCAGATAACCCTGCCAACCGAATCTGCAACACTTCCTGACACAGTGACCATTGATGCCGGTGAGTTTACTATCGGTATTAACGGTCCTGCTACACAGGACTTCACGCGTGACGACAATGATGCTGTTCTTGCGAAGATTGAATTGCAGACCGGTGGTGAAGATATCGACATTAAGGACCTCTTCATTGCTGTTCAGGGTCAGACTTCCACCGGTGTGGAACTCAGCAACGTTACAACAGGTTCGAGTGACCAGATCCACGAGGTTCTGGAGAACGTTCAGATCCGTAACAAGACAACAGGTCGCACTGTCGATGGTGTTCGTCTTACGACCACCTCGGCTTCCGGTCAGCGCACCGGTGGTAGCAACCGTGGAACATTCCAGATTTACCGTTTCGATGACTTCATTATCAAAGGAACAGAAACTTGGGAGTTCCGTGTCGACTTTATCGACAACGGTGCAGGTGCTCACCCGGACAACGGTGATAAGTTCCGTATCCACATTTGTGGCGAGCCGACGCACATTTTGAGCTCCGGCACGCTCACGGCGAACACCACCACTTGTGACTTCGGCGGACTGCTTTCCACTGCCAGCACGGCTTACCAAATGCAGGTAGAGGGTCTTTCCACCGGAGACAAGGTCGGAGACGTTCGGCCACGTGGAAACATTTCCGGTAACTTCCACCGCATTGCTACAGCTACGCTCACTATCGCTGTGAAAAACATCGGTACAGGAGACACTGCTGTAGAGAATGCAAAGAACATTACCCTCTTCCGCTTTGAGGCTCGCGCCGGTGAAGCAGAAGACATTTTGTTCACCAAGTCCGTGCTTGAATCCAAGACAGGTTCTCTGCTCAACGCTCAGAACTACGCTCTGTGGGTAGACACGGATGGTGACGGTGTTGTTGATACCGTCCTCGAAGACGGTGTGGCTTCACAATCATCCCAGATTCCTTTCTCCGATCTCGCAGGAGGCGGATACGTTATCCCGGCCGAAGAGACAGTGCTCTTTGAGGTCCACGGTGACATTTCTTCCTCTCTCACAAACAATGACCTGCAGATCCAGTTCGCTACCGGTTCCTCTGTAACCTTCCTGGAAGCAGAAGAACTTGACGATGGAAGCAACCTTAGCGGTATTAAGATTGATGGTGTGTTCCACGCAAGCGTTACCTCTGCAGACATTATTGTGACTACAACGGCTTCACAGCTCTGGACCCTTGTTTCACAGGGTGACCTGTTCGTTACAAAGGACTCCACGCCTCTCACCAACCGCCAACTCCTTGGTGGTACGCTCGGTGAGCCTGTGCTCCGTCTCCAGTTCCATGCAGAAAACGAGGCCGTCGACGTGACCGACATCCAGATTTACTCTTCTGGTTCGACGGTATCCTCCGTTGATCGTCTTGAACTCTACAAGGCTGGTGAATCCACTCCGTTCGCTCTTGCAACCATTGGTGGATGTGGAAGCGATGATGTTCTTACACAGAACCCAGGTGCCGGTGCCAGTACGACCATCGAGCAGTTCTGTGCCAACATGGAGAGTCGCCAGCTGGTTATTCCAGAAGGCGAAGACACCGATGTGCTTATCCGTCCTAAGATGAAGACGGATGTACAAGGTGGAACCAGCAACCAGATTGTATGGTTCTTTATAGATAACCAGGCTGTTTCCGACGAGTCCTCCGGTTCCGGAGCAATCCGTGCCCGTGGTGATGAGTCCAGCAACAACCTTGTTGCAAACGACGGAAACGCCAGCGCTGCCGGTGAAATCTTCATTGGACGCTCGTCTGCAAACGCAACCAACGCGGTCATCAACGGAAACAAAAACGTTTCCGTACTTGCAAAGATCACGTCGATCACAAATGCAAGTTCTGATGCCAACGGTTCGGCTGTACCGAGCGGTGTGTCTGATATCGGCGCCTTCAAGTTCTCCGCCGCAGCACACAGCAACTCGAAGAACGGTCTGAACGATGCTGTGCTCTCTGGAATTCTCTTCCAGGTCAATGCCACAAACGTGTCCATTGATGCCAGCACATTCAAGATCTACAACAAGGCGAACTCCAGTGACGGAAACAAGGTTGCCTGTACCGGTTACAACGGTTCTACCAAGATGGCTGGTACCGCTTCCGGAACATTCACCGTGTACTGTCCTGAGCTGAAGTCTAACACTGCTATCGATACAGAAATCGATCAGGGTAGCAGTCTTACACTTGTTGTTGAGGCGAACATTACGAATCCAAGCAACTCCACGGTCGGTGCTGTAAGCACCCTCCAGGTTTCTCTGACTGCATTCAACTCCATTACCCGCACAAGCTTCCTTGTGGGTGGTGCTTCTACTTCCAGTAGCATTGAGTGGTCAGATGTCGATACGTCGACAGCGAACTTTACTTGGGTTGAGTACCCGGAGACCACGATCAAGTCTACGAGCTACCAGAGCTAATGACTGTTCGGTCCCTCTGATCTCACGATTCGAGATAAAAACCCCCCCGGATTCCGGGGGGGTTTTTTGGTTACCGCGAAAGGCAAACCTATGGTTTTCCTCTCGCGGACTCTCCTTTCCCTTTATAAGGTGTCGCTCCAGCGGAAGCAAGCTTCCGCTTCGCGACTTTTTTAGACCGCTTACGCGGTCTTTTTTAGTGGAATAGTCTTCTCTTGAGTTGCAGGAGTCCATACATTATTGGACGAAGAACTACCTGCTTTTCCGGAGGGTACGTTACCACCTCCCCGCCAAATTTTTCTTTAAATTGCGAAATGCCCGACCAGGGGTGATTGCCATCGGCATCCGGTGGTGCAACTCCCAAAAGATCGTATGTGGTACACCCTTTTTCCTTACAAAACTGCATGGCAGCCCACTGCAGCGCGTAGGGCGCCATAAATGCTCTGTGAGCGTAGTTTGAAGCGCCATAGTAGTAGAGAGCCTGAGAACCCCAAACAACGCCCAGAAGGCCGGAAACAGGCTCGCCGGTTTCAGGTTTGCTTGCCAGGAGCAAAAAACTGCTCTCCAGCACATCCAAAAATGCTTGGTAGTGAGATTTTGGGAGCGTACCAAATGCATCGCGCTCGCCGGTTTGCACGACGAGAGTGTAGAACGCATCGATATCTTCCGACTCCTCCACCTGCACGTCGCTCTTCTCTGCAAGCCGGATGTTGTACCGGCCTTTCTGTTTCATCTGTGCAAGGATCTCTTCTTCAGATTGCGTGAGATCAATCATGCGGGTTGCTTCTCCGTGCATCATTCTGCCGGATGGTTTTCCGGCTAATCCATCCACTGCATGTGCCGGAGAGTAGTAGAGCGCAAGGCAGCGATCCCCTTCGGCATCGTTTATGATGATCTCCAGGATCTCTGCCTTTCGTTCCCCCACCGGTCCTCTTGGGACTTCCCAGGTGGAGAGACCGAAGGTTGTTGTGTCTATTACCACGAGTGCAGAGCCGACGATCATCCCCTCCTCTTCCGCAACATAAATGCGCACTGTGCGTCCGAGTGCTTCCTGGAATTTCTTATACTCCAGAGACTGCCACAAGTTTCCTGCGGGATGTGAACGTATCCATGCAGCGTATTGTGCATCATCCTCTGAAGTTCGTATAGAAACCGACATATCGATACTGTACCAATCTCATCTCATCTGCGCGATGCAAGCTTGAATAATTGATTCCTCTCTTGCATCCTGCCATACTTTCCAATCCTCCCTTACCTTTTTTACCTATGGCCCACACTCTCCCCGAACTTCCCTACAGTTTCAGCGCCCTGGAACCCCATATTGATGCGCGCACCATGGAGATCCATCACGGTAAACATCATGCCGGTTACGTTACAAAAGTGAATGCGGCACTCGAGGGAACGGAGTTTGCAGAGAAACCTATAGAAGAAGTTCTGGCCAATCTGAATCAGATCCCGGAAGACAAACGTATTGCTGTACAGAACAACGGTGGAGGGCACGCGAACCATACTCTCTTCTGGACCATCCTTTCTCCCAATGGCGGAGGAGAACCCTCCGGTAATCTTGGTACTGCCATCACCGAAGCCTTTGGGAGTTTTGCAGACTTTCAGGAGGCGTTTGCCGCTGCAGCCGCAGGCCGTTTTGGTTCAGGGTGGGCATGGCTGAGTGTAGAGAATGGATTACTCAAAGTAGAAAGTACGGCAAATCAAGACAGCCCTATTTCCAGTGGGAAAACACCTATTTTGGGTCTGGATGTCTGGGAGCATGCCTATTACCTCAACTATCAAAACAGGCGGCCGGACTACATTGCCGCCTTCTGGGAGATTGTACATTGGGAAGAAGTTGCCAGGCGTTACTCGGAAGCGGTGCGTTAATTTTGATGTACATTATGTGGAGTTTACTAGCGTTACTAGCTGGACTAGCGTTACTAGCGTTTTAGCTTACGCGCTTTGTATTACTCCTTGATGTATTTTACTTCCCAGCAAGAAAACAAGTTCAAATCAAAAGAAAAACCCCTAAAGACGCTAAGAATGCTAGCCACGCTAATAACGCTAGTAGAAGAATTTGTGCAAACAAGTTGACCCGGAGGCAAGAATCCTTACACTGCTTAAGATTTGCAGCGGTTCCCCTTGTGTTTTGAGTGCTGCGCCTGTTTCCGGCCCCGGAGAACTGTTCTCTGGTGCCTCTCCTTCTCCCTCTTGTTTTATGGCGACTAAGAAGAAAGCTCCGCGAAACCAGAACGTACGTTCGGTTCACGGCAAGGCTGCAAAATCTACAGGTAAAACAAAAAAGTCTGCATCCAAGCCATCCGTTTCCAAACGCTCTGCAGTAAAAAAGAAGCCCGCGGCAAAAAAGCCTGCTCCCAAGCGCACGGTTGTAAAGAAGAAATCCGTCGCTTCTCCCGCAGGCAAAGCAAAAAAGCCTGTCTTAAAACGGTCCTATCAAATGCAGGTCTCGGAGGAAGTACTTCCTATTGTTCGTCCGCATGTCGTGCCGGCTGCAGGACGTATTCCTGCTTCGTGTAAGAACCTGCCAAAGCAGTTGGCTCCTGTGCGGGTGGAAGATAATCGTGTGTATCTGGTGCATGAATCTCATACCGATTTGCCTTCTCTCATTGAGATGCAGCTACAGAGTTACAGGTGGTTCCTTACGGAAGGCCTCAAGGAGCTTTTGCAGGAAATCAGTCCTATTCATGATTTTTCCGGAAAGAAGATGGAGTTGCGCATATTGGGTCACACGTTCGATGCGCCGAAGTACGACCCCGATACCTGTCGTCGCCGGAACCTGAGTTACGAAGCAGTCATGAAGGGGCATGTGCAGCTTATTAATAAAGAAACAGGAGAAATTAAAGAGCAGGATGTGTTTCTCGGTTCCATTCCCCTTATGACCGAACATGGTACATTCATTGTGGGAGGTATAGAGCGGGTGGTAGTCCATCAATTGGTACGCAGCCCGGGTGTGTTCTTTTCCAAAATGCCGGATGTGCCCAAGTACCACACCGCTAAAATCATCCCCAAACGTGGTGTATGGTTGGAGGTGGAAACGGATCGAAAGGGGATTATAACCTGCAAAATTGACCGCAAGCGCAAAATTCCCGTTACACAGCTTTTGCGTGTATTCGGGTACGATACCGATAAGAAGATTTTTGAATTGTTCGAGGATGTGACGAAAGAAAAAGACTACATACTTACGACTCTGGAAAAGGATACGGCACGCACTGTGGAGGAGTCGTACCAGAGTGTCTACAGGCGTATTCGTCCGGGAGACCTGGCCACACCTGAGAACGCAAAGCAGCTCATAGACAGCCTCTTCTTTGACTTTAAGAAGTACGATATGGGTGCCATAGCACGCTACAAACTCAACCGTCGTTTTGGCGTGAAACTTTCCAATGCAGAGGAGCATCGCGTATTTCAGGTGGAAGACTTTGTGAATATTCTTCGCGAGCTCATTCGCCTGAACAATGGCGAAGGAGTAGCAGACGATATCGATCACCTCAGCAATCGTCGTGTGCGCAGTGTAGGAGAGTTGGTACAGAATAAGTATCGTGTGGGTGTTGTACGTACGGAGCGTATTGTAAAAGACCGTATGACTGTTATGGATCAGGAAACAGTCACACCTATGCAACTCATTAACTGCCGGCCCATTACGGCTGCCATGCGGGAATTTTTTGCATCGTCACAGCTTTCACAGTTCATGGACCAGACAAACCCTCTTGCAGAACTTGCACACAAGAGGCGTCTTTCTGCGATGGGTCCGGGCGGTCTTTCGCGTGAACGTGCCAGCTTTGATGTGCGCGACGTGCACCAGAGCCACTTCGGTCGTATTTGTCCTATTGCTACTCCGGAAGGTCCAAACATCGGTCTGGTTGTGCACCTGGCAGGCTACGCCCGTGTGAATGAATACGGCTTCCTCGAGACACCGTACCGTGAAGTGAAGCAAACTATCCCGCTGGATCCCGATAAATTGGTGGGGCGTATTTTGGGAGAAGATATAAAGGATGGTCGTAGTATTGTTGCCAAGGCACATGAAGTTGTGCCGACAAAAGAAAAGGCAAAACAGATTATTTCTCTTCTTAAGAAAGAAGGTGCAAAGGAGATCCCTGTTCGTGCGTACCTCACGGGTAAAATAGAGTATGTGGATGCGGAGCGTGAGCGTCATCTCACCATTGCACAGGCACAGAATATACTCACTGAGTTCAATGAAATTCGTACGTCACGTGTTTCCAGTCGCAAAGGAGGAGAGCCACTTTCGTCCCATGTACGTGATGTGACGCATGTGGACGTCTCCCCCAAACAGATTCTTTCGGTTTCTACTGCGCTCATCCCGTTCCTGGAGCACGATGACAACACCCGTGCATCTATGGGAACAAACATGCAACGCCAGGCTGTTCCGCTTGTCACACCCCACGCACCGCTTGTAGGTACTGGTGTGGAAGGTCTTGCTGCCCGTGCATCGGGTCATGCGCTTCTGGCTGAAGAAGATGGCGAGGTAACGTATGCAGACAGTAATGAAATTTCCGTGGTCTACAAATCCGGAAGAAAATCAGTCTATGGTCTCCAGTCCTTTGTACGCAGTAATCAGGGTACGTGTTTTACCATGCGGCCTCGTGTGATACGCGGAGATAAGGTGCACAGAGGAGACAGCCTTGCAGACGGTGCGGCGGTGGAACACGGTGAGTTGGCCCTCGGACAAAATCTCCTTGTTGCATACATGTCCTGGCAAGGCTACAACTTCGAAGATGCCATCATTATTTCGGATCGTGTTGCGCGGCAGGGTTTATACGATTCCATTCACATTGAGTCTTATACCACCGATGTGCGCGATACCAAACTGGGTCCCGAAACCATGACACGCGACATCCCGAATGTAGGCGAGAGCAAACTGAAAGATCTCGATGTGGACGGTATAGTGCGTATAGGAGCTACAGTGCACGAGGGGGATATCCTTGTAGGAAAGATTACACCGAAAGGTGAAACGGAACTCACACCCGAGGAGCGTCTCCTGCAGGCAATCTTTGGAGACAAAGCCAAGGATGTGAAAGACAGTTCACTCAGGCTGCCGGGAGGTGCGGGTGGAAAAGTGGTCGACATTCACATTTTTGACCGCACGGAAGGGGATGAACTTCCTACCGGAGTTATCAAGCAAATAAAAGTTTTCGTTGCGCAGACCCGCAAGGTGCAGGTAGGTGACAAAATGGCAGGTCGACACGGAAACAAGGGTGTTATTTCCCGGATTGTTCCGCAGGAAGACATGCCTTTTCTGGAAGACGGTACCCCTGTAGATATTATTCTCAATCCACTTGGTGTGACCTCCCGTATGAACATTGGGCAGGTGCTCGAAACGCACCTTGGCTGGGCCTGTGAAGCACTTGGTATCAAAATTGCTTCTCCACCACTCAACGGTATTTCAACCGATCAGATTACAGATTTTTTGGAGGCGGTACATCTTCCAAAAGATGGAAAAGTACAGTTGTTCGACGGTCATACAGGCGAACCATTTGCGCACAGAACAACTGTGGGTCAGGTGTACATGATCAAACTTCTTCACCTTATTGAAGACAAGATTCATGCACGAAGTGTCGGGCCATATTCTCTTGTTACACAGCAGCCACTTGGTGGAAAAGCTCAGCATGGAGGTCAGCGTTTCGGAGAAATGGAAGTGTGGGCACTGGAAGCCTACGGCGCTGCGCACACGCTGCAGGAAATGCTTACGATTAAGTCCGATGACGTCATCGGCCGCAGCAAGGCGTATGAATCTATTGTGAAGAATGAACCCATTCGTCGCCCTTCTATTCCGGAGTCCTTCAACGTGCTTGTAAAGGAGTTGCAGGCGCTGGGTCTCAAGGTGGATCTTCTGAAGTTCCGCGATGAAGTGCTGGCGGAAGAGCGTGTGACCGTGGAGGAAGAAGAAGTGGAGGAAGTGGAACTCGCCTCGCGTGTGGAAGCCGAAGAGGAGGCAGAAGAAATACTCCCACTTGCAGATAAAATCAGCGAACTTAATGATGTGGCTGCAGAGAGTGACGAGGAGGTGGTATCCGGTATAGAAGAAGGCAAAGAGGTCACCGCTTCCGGTAAGAGTGCAAAGTCAGAAATGGCAGATGCCGTGAGTGAAGATGCTATGGAATCCGCATAAATCTATGGATAAGGCTAAGGCTAAGGATAAGGTGAAGAATCTCACCTTAGCCTTAGCCTTAACCTAGTTTTAAAGTTAAGTTTCATATACTATCGAATCACTATGAAATCTCTCAACAGAGTCACACTGCTGGGCAACGTTACACGGGATCCCGAAGTAAAAAGTACAACGAGTGGCCAGACGGTGGCTACCTTTGGCTTGGCAACAAATCGCGTCTGGAAGGATGCGGAAGGTGAGAAGAAGAGCCTGCCTGAGTACCACAATCTTGTGGCGTGGGGTGGCCTTGCAGAGTTTGCCGGACAGTACGTGCACAAAGGGAAGCCGCTGTACATAGAAGGCTATTTAAAGACAAGAAGCTGGGATGGTATTGAGGGTAAGAAGATCTACAGAACGGAAGTTGTGGTGGAAAATATCATCCTTTTGGGTTCCAAAGATGATGGTCCGGCGTTTCTACCCCCACTTGCGGAACATGCACTTACCCCCGAAGACGCTCTGCTTCCTGCCGAAGAGTAGTGTAGGAACATCCTCTTTTTTCTTGACCCTGCGAAGAAGCTCATTACAATTCATGAGCTCTATGTATTTGCACGTCCACCCGCGGGAACCGAGCTCCTCGTAAAATGCGAGGAGATGAACGGATTCTGCGGGTGTGCGTCAGCCACCCGCTTTTTGTTTCTGGGAAGTCGATCCGACGGCGAACGTAGTGAGCCGAGGAGCGCCGAACCGGAAATAACCCTGAGTAAGTCCCGAGCTTGTCGAGGGACGCATCGAAGGGTAAGTGGGTGCTCTTACCGCCCCGTGCTCCTTCGCATCACCGGCACGAAAAAGAAGATAATCAACATTTGCAATTTTTTAAACGTCACCTGTGAGCAGATCTTGCTCGCTTGGTGACATGTGAACAGTGTAAAGTCCCAAAGTTCATGCTTTGCATGGCTTTAGGGCAAGAAAAACGTTACTCATGCGCATTGCATGGATGCCTCGACTCTGTACTCCTATGAAGGACGTGGCCAGCTGCGATAAGCCTCGGTAAGCCGCTAGGCAGGCGTTATAACCGGGGATTTCCGAATGAGGAAACTCCATCTTCGTTATGGAAGATGATCCCGCGCAAGCGGGAAGGTCACTCTGCGAACTGAAACATCTCAGTAGCAGAGGAAAAGAAATCAAATGAGATTCCCAAAGTAGTGGCGAGCGAAATGGGAACAGGCTAAACCCCACTATTTACTTGG